>Ga0209550_10001044_pt1 | contig 26702 bp, 30 predicted proteins | sample LauGreSuBDMM15SN_2_FD_187567 | JGI IMG/M metagenome (GOLD analysis project Ga0209550, IMG submission 187567) | Freshwater lake microbial communities from Lake Michigan, USA - Su13.BD.MM15.SN (SPAdes) (version 5) | ecosystem: Environmental > Aquatic > Freshwater > Lake | place: Lake Michigan... | reverse complement strand
GGCGTGAACCTCATGCAGCTTCAAAAGCAGAGCGCGCCAACCTGTACAATCTGTATGCATAAGGAAGTCAGTGTTGCCGCGACACCCTGCGGTCATACTTTTTGCGATGATTGTTGTAAATCACAGATGACGGCATGTTATATCTGTCGCCTTCAGATTCGGGATCGTGTGCGCCTGTATTTCAGTTGAGATTCAGAGCTGCCGCAATGTCACCCGGTTTAATAAATCGCTCTTCGTTTGCGGCCAATTCTTCAGGGCTCCAGCCATATAGAGTGGCTAGAGCCCGCAAGTGACGCTGGGCTCTTCGCACGAACAGTGCTGTCAGGAATTTTCGAAGACTGGCTGTATCATATTCGTTCATGATGGGTCGCTTCAAGCGCAGCCTAGTTTCACCTTTTAGATAACAGTCTAAAGTAGGGATGGATTCAATGGAACTAATGGAGGGTGACGTAGGCAAAGCACAATTACCGGCACTTGTAAAGGAGTGGATGCAAACACAGGATGATCTAAATGCGCTGTCAGCGGAAATCCGGGAAAAGCGAAATCGTATTAAGACACTGCGGTCACTCATCATGAAGGTTATGAAGGGCGAAAACATTGGGCAGCTGAAGATTTCAGCGGGGGCTGTCATGGCACGCTCGAAGACGGTCAAGGCTTCGCTGACAAAAAAGTATTTGATCGGAGCGCTCACGGATTATTTCAAGGGAGATGCTGCGGCTGCGGCTGCCTGTGCTGCGTATCTGGAGGAGCATCGGCCCCTCAAGGTACAGGAGAGTCTCACGTTGGAACCGGTCTCTAAATAGAGGCCGATACCGACTCTTGCTTCACAAGAGTCTGAACCGGTCAGCAAATAGCCGGCCGCTACTGTCCACAAGCTTCGCTTGCGGCTGAACCGGTCTCTAAATAGAGGCCGATACCGACTCTTGCTTCACAAGAGTCTGAACCGGTCGGCAAATAGCCGGCCGTTACGGGCCACCAACTTCGCTGGCGGCCGAGCCCACCTCTAAATAAATAAAAATAATCCAAACCATAGGTAGAAATGCCCTCCTACAGCTCCATCGTGACCTCCGTCAAGGAAGGGTTTAATGGTTCTACTTCTACATCGAGCGATCTCAATGGTCTCCTGGTCGGCCTCCTTGTCGTCCTCGTGCTCATCGCCATTCAGCTCTTTATTATTCAATTCCTCTGGAATCGCGTGTTGACGCACGTGATACCAGCCGTGAAACCCCTGCGTTCTCTTCTTGAGACACTCGGTCTTCTTATCTTGATCGTGATGCTCTTCCCCGGTTCCGTCTAGACCTTGTTCTATTCGATCTAGTCTTCGACTTCGACTTCGTATGACCTCTGCTTCCATATACGGATGCCTGGCAGATTTCATGCGCATACTGATCCCCCTTGCCTATTCTTGTAGCGGCTATACAATGACTATACATACCGGCGGCGTCCATGGTTCTACTATAGAGCCGCAATTATTTCTCCGTGGCACTGATCCCCTTGTACTGGGAGAGATCTGTCATCTTGGGCGCCCAGTAGCCAGGATCCCGAGGGCCATCGGGAGTATCCATCTGAGGCTGGGGCACTAAACACGTTGTTTGCAGAGCAGACTGTGTCCGACCCAGTACATCCATGAACTCCGCCGTGGCGGCTACCAGCTCACTCTTATCGACCGTGGCAGCCACCAGCTGGAGACCACGACCCTTGAACTTTTCAACAATCAGATCAATATCCCGCTGCCTGATCGCATTCCGGAAGCAGCGGCCTACCAGCGTAGAGGCCGGCTCCATATCGTGCGCCGTGCGAAACTGCAGCGGCAGTGTCCGGTAGACACCGGCAGCCGGCGTGATAAGATCGGCTTCGAAGCAACAGAGTTTGCTGATGAGGAGACGCAGCTCTTCCTTGTTTCCATCCGCTTCATCACTGGCAGCAATCCGGCTTAGAAGACTCTGGGCTGCCGCCGATCGTTCCGTACAGGCAGGAGTCAACATGGAGTTGACCGCCGCAACCGCAAAGGGTTCGACCGGTGCCGCCGACCCTGGCCGGTACATCACTAACAGCGCAGCAATCAAAAGAAGGATTGCGAACATACCGAGTGTCCCATACATCTAAAAGAGAGGGAGAAATATCTGTTAGCCGGTGGCAGGAGGGGGAGCTGCTGCCACTGTGGACTGCCTCGCCTCCCATGCCCGGGCCAAATCCTGAAAGATCTGAACCGCTCGTTGCGCCCCCATGGCAATCACCTGTCTTGCGATCGCTGCCGGATCCCCTGTCTGACCCTCACGGATCCCTAGGCGAAGGCGTACGGATTTGTGTAGAGGATGCGGCACCTTGTATCCCGCATATGTAATAGGAGCATCGGGCGCCTCTGTGTCCAGATAGATAGCCGTAATCATGCTCTGGAGCAGATTGCCAAGCGTATGCTCCTGACCCGCGATGTTCACATCCACACCATTCGTCATACGACTATCCACCGGCTGAGTTGTAATGCCAAGCTCGGCTGCAGGCGTCTCAACACTCGCAAACGGGGTCACCAGGTCAATCACCGCCTGAATGCCCTCGGCAACAATATCTGGAACAGGCCGTACACCCACGCTTTCGACCACAAAGTCAAAGGAGTTCGGCTCTCCTGTCGTATCGCTGATCTTGAAACACCGCTGAATCGCCATGGTGCGCCATTCCACCTTGTGTTTGGCGATGACTTCGGGAGGCACGCTGGCCGGCTCTGCGATCTTCTTGAACTCCGCCAACCACTCATAGAAGAACTGATCCTGACGCACGGGATCCGGATCCTCTGTATTGCCATAGGAGCACTGGGCCACGGGACAGAATCCCATGAACTGCTCACCCCTTCCAATCACAGGGTAGGCTGTTAGATCGATCTCCTCCACAGCAGCGCCTGATGCGGGCCGGAGCGTCGTGATCAGACAGGTATCACCCGTGATCGGGTCCGGCGGGAAGAGCGCGGCCGATGGAATCTCCTCGTCGCCCTCTAGATTCTTCTGAACAATCTTGAAATCAGAGGCCTTCACGTGCATAATAGAAGCGCTCGTATTACGGACAGAGAGTGTAATTTCCATGTTTTTGGGATCAAACTCCGCGAGGCGTCGCACCGCAAGAGGGATCAGCGTGATGCGATGCGCCAGCATTTCATTGAAGATGACGGATGTATTCTTGCGAATCACGATGCCCGGGTTGGCCGTATCTGTCAAATCGGCGCGGAATCCTACAGAGCGCGTAAAGGCCAGAATACACCGACGCAAGGTATTGGCCACTGTTGTATCGACGCCTTCCAGTGTAAACCGTGCGCGAATCTTATCGGATGGATCAGTGAGTAGGGGGGCGCCTTCCGGACTGTAATTCGTAAACATCGTGCGAACCTTCTGTTAGGATACGTAGGTTTCACCTTTGCCTTCGTTGCGTCTATTCATCTCAGCAAAATCCGGGCTAACCGATAATGAGCCATCTCTGTTTTTACAGTGCCCGGTGTCGCTATTCTCAAATGTTCCTGGAAGAAATCGCAAAGACGCCGTTTACCAAGGAGTTTCAGTTTGTCTGTGTGGATGCCGTTCCAGGAAGAGCGCGCCCTACTCTCCCCCCGTATGTAAAAGCGGTCCCTACTCTGATGATTCAGGGGGAGACACTTCCACGAACGGATGGCAATGTGATGAACTGGTTATCTGAACGGAAGATGCAAGTATCCGCATCGGGTCGCTCTTCCTCAACAACAGCCGCCACGTCAGAAGGGCCCGTTGCCTTTATAGGAGGAGATACCTTTGATGACGGCCTTGCCCTGATTGGTGAAGACCTGGGGACGACAAATCGTCTCACAGGATCGATGGCATCCCTAAATGACCTGTCGGCTATGGTGGCACCGGATATAAGGACAATTCCGGGGGGGATCATGGCGGCAGGTGCTGGTGGCGGTGGCGGTGGCGGTGTTCAGATGACGGCCAAGGCAAAGGCCATGGAAGATGCACTGGAACGCTATCGTGCGGCACGCGATGTCGATGTAAAAGGAGTTATCCAACGTCGATGATAGATACCTAAACATTCCCAGTCTATAGAAGACTAATGGCAGGACGTGACCCTCTCCGTGTGTTTTGCGATCAACTAATTGCCTTCTTTGAGGATATCTCCGAGACGTATCCCGAAGAGAAGGATTTGAAGACAGCCGTTCCGGCCCTGAAGCTCCTGTCAAAGGCAAATCCGCGTATGATTCATACTGTATTCAAGGACGTTGTATATACCGAATTTTCTCAGCATATCCTCGATGAAAATGAGGAGTATGTTCTTAAGCGATCCAAGGAGATTATGGAAACCAAGTTTTCTGATGTAGCTTATGCGTTCATGATTTTCGATCGCCATTGGAGCACCATGACGGAAACGAATAAGCAACATATCTGGAAGTATATGAAGACGCTCATTTTGCTATGCGATCGTGTTAAATAACACGTGTTTTCAGAGCTTCATCAATGGCCTCTTGACCCAAGGCCAGCGGGCGGCGGCCATCTGCCGGTGCTGTCAGATCGGGTTCCGCTAAAAACCATAAATATAACGGATAATGGTTCTGATTGGCCAAATTTTTATCGGTTATAGGGAGCGCGCCGGCCAGGGTTCGCAATTGATTTTCCAAATCTAACAAATATTGCATCGCATCCGCAATTCCCGTATCATTCGGATCCCGTCGCTCCGCAAGTTTCGCGGCAAAGGTCGTCGAATCTTTGATGACCGCTGGATCAGCCGGATCAAATATATGAAGAGTGGTGCGGAGTGCCTGATTAATATCATATAGCCGTTCTTCAATGCCTTGAACCGTAATTTTATCATCGGGATTATAGGCTAGCGAAGGATTGAAATAGGGGTCCGATTTATCTAATTGTATCACGCGCCCATTGGGGGGTGCCGAGTCTATGCGCTCCTTGATAGCGCCTGGCAACTGATCAATAGGATAGTCACCGCCCCTCTGCTTTAGGCGTCGCATGCGACGTGTTCGTGGGCGGCGCGGATCTCTCCTGGCTCTCCGTGTCTGTTTGGGCATCCTCTGCTTTCTGCGGTCGTTTTCCTATGGCAAATCATCCGATGAGATCAAGAGGATGTCGGCGGTCGATCGGTTTGCCACTACACGGACAGCATTTTGTGATGAGTTGCGTCTTACATTTCCTGAGTTAGCACCTCAGATTAGCCGGGCTGTCCTAGTGACAGCAGAGCAGTTCTGGAGCTCCTGGGTCTCCTCCCTGTCTATCCTGCTGAGCCGTGACTCGGCCGCACTTTTCGAGAAGCGTAGCGGACTTCTTCTGGGCCCCGTCCAGATGACACCGGCACTGTGGAATGAACTCTCGGAGACCACGCGTGGTGCAATCTGGAAGTATCTGCGCACGATGGTCTTGGAGGTTGCCGTCTCGAAGAATCTGGATAGTCTTGATACGACTGTTATGCACGAGATTTCCGCAATTCTCACGGAGGAGCGGCTGGGGGCAGGAGGCGCGGAGGCAGCAGCGGAGACATCAGATATGTTTGAGCATCTGAAGCCCATGATGGAGAAGCTCAAGGCTATGCTGGGAGGGTTCGTGGATCTCTCTGGATCTCTGCCGGATATGTCCTCCTTTCCTGAAATTCCTGAGAGGTTGCGGAAGGGTCGTATCGCCCGCTTAGCAGAGGAGCTGGCAAAACAGATTGACCCCGCCGAGTTCGGCATTGATCCTGAAGCACTCAAGGGCAGTTCCATGGAGGATGTCATCAAGCGCCTGGCCGAACTCTACCAGAAGGATCCCAGTATCCTGATGGCGGGTGCCAAGCGTGTAGCGGAGAGAATCAAGACGAAGATTACGGGTGGTTCGCTGAATCGGGAAGAGCTGTTGGCAGAGGCACAGGAGTTCGTGGCACTCTTCAAGGATCATCCGCTCTTTAAGGAGGCGATTGCCAAGTTCGAAGGCCTGATGGGGGCAGGCGGCATCGCGGAGATGTTTGGTTCCGGATCAGGATCCGCGGGCGCTCCCTCTGCGCGTCGCAGTGCTGTCCAGGAACGTCTTCGCAAGAAATTAGCGGCGCGGGCACAGAAGAAATAGGCGTTCACGGTAGATGTCTTCGTGTCCGGAGTTTTGGTGGACCTCACCGTCGATCCTCGTGACCGGCTGGAAAGAGTTCTTTCCCTTTACAGAACGTGATACGACGTGTACGGCGGCGGGACTTAACTCTTTTACCCGGGCGGGAATCTATATTGGTATTCTCTTGGCGATCATTCGAATGGAGCCCGCGTGGCTGCTGGTGGGAGTCTTCTTTGCGGCCTTTGCCTATGCGGCTGGTGTCTACATGACCTCCACAGGGGCTGTGCGGGAAGGCTATTCCTCCTATGTCGACACCTACAAGCCTGTGGAGACGGACGCGCCGATTACAGATGCCTCCACCCTGGGCGGAAAGTATGTCCCGGATGTCATTGGCCTGGAGGGGCGTACTGAGCCTACGGCTCCGAACCCCTTTATGAATGTGCTCATTTCAGAGATCTCCAGCGATCCTATGAGATCACCGGCGGCCTACACCCAACGCCCCAAGGTGCAGAGTGAACTGGATACGTATTTTAACACGATGTTTTATGCGGATCCCGGCGATGCTTTCGGGCATACACAGAGTCAGCGACAGTTTGTAGCCATGCCGTCTACCACGATCCCGAACGATCAGGGATCCTTCCAGGATTGGCTCTTTCGTACACCCGGTCAGAGCTGTAAGGAGGGCAATCTGGCGGCGTGTAACTTTGATACGGGAGATGCTGCAATGCCCTGGCGTGAGATGCGCAGGTCTACGTAGACCCTGTAAGAACCGTTCCACATAAATGTCTCTTTCGCCACTAAGAAGCGCAGGTCTAGCCCCTAAAATATATTACTGGATCAGAGATGGCTTCCTTTCAGATCCAGCAATTTACCCGTGTACACGATGATCCTTGCGATCTTGGTGTTCAATACAAGGAGTCCGCGGGTCCCGGCACCTACAATGTCACGAATCTTGTTCCCAAGGCAGCTAGCACAGAAGCAATTGCCTACCAGCAGCCCACTATTCCTACACGGGAAGGCTATGGCTGGTCGAGCCGTGCGATTGATGTAGATTCTAGTTTGCGGAACCACGCGATCCAGACCAATTCTCCGCACTGCCCGATCCGTTCTCGTGTACAGGCCCGGCCTTTTGCGACGGTGCCCTACATGGGGCGTGGTCGTGGGGAGGCGACTGTAGAATCCCAGCTTCAGATGGGTCAGATGATCCGCACGGGCAAGGATTGCGGCACCGTCTCCGACATGTTCTTTGAGAATCAGTTCACTCCGCTCATCCCGTATGTAGCGGCCAATGTGCAGAACCCTGTTCACCTGGTGGAGGAGGTGGCGTCGAAGGGCTGGATTCACGGCGGCATCCCGAGTCGCCAGTGGGTGCGCGACATGAACTGCTAACAGTCTAAAGCGGGTCTGTCCAATCATATTGGACAACCGCCATAGCTCAGCTGGGAGAGCGTCGGGCTTTTAACCTGAAAGTCGGGGGATCGAAACCCCCTGGCGGTAACCCGCAAGGGTAACTCTCTTAAATCGTCTGTTAGGACCTTTTAAGAGAATAGCAGCCCCTAGAGTAGGATGAACAGCCAGAAGCCCGGCGATTTAGTATGGAACACACGTGTTAATATACAGGCTCGCGATAGACGCAGTGATATTATCATGGGCGGCTACACAGAGATTCCCGAGAAGTTCTATCACCCGAATGCGGGCCGCAACGCTCTCGGCCTGGTGGGGGGTAACGAAGTGTCCGTTGTAAAGGGCAACCTGGTTGACATGGAATCCGATTTGCTGGGTATCACCCGAGATTTATCCCGCTTCCCGCCCAAGAAGTATCAGCAAACTCTTCCCGAAGGTGCCTCATGGCCCACTAGCGATCTTACCTTTGTGGACAGAGAAACAGAGAAGCCACGACAGATCTCTATGGCGCCCCGGCATCTGCCCACTATACAGATGAATAGTTATCCCGGCGTGCCAAAACCTATGCCTATCCGGCAGGAGGTGTATGGAGCCCCTTGGCGGTTTTAACAAGATGCTGGTAGCGGTTTCAAAGTGGTAGCGATTTTTAAAGCTAAATTCTAGTTCCCCTCAATAGAGATGGCATCAGGTGATCGCAGTATGACGCGTATTCGTCATGATACGAGCAAAATGGTTGAAAATAATGAGATCAGCACGGGGGTTGGACGCTGGGCCTTAGAAGCTCCGAACGTGTACGGCAACGCAGTCTTTGTCCCCGATTTCACAATTCGACTCCAGAAGTGGGGTGCGAGCCACGATATGAGCTCAACAAAGACCGACGTTGAGAGTGATCTGAGAAATCTGAGTCGCCCCTCTGTTCGTGCTGCATGCGGACAGTATGAGCCAAGCCAGGGTATTCGTACACTAACACCGATGCCCGAAGCGGCCTTTCCCCAGGCAGATTCGCGCCAGTTTGACCCCCCCTGCACACTCCGCGGCTCAGGAGTCAATCGCTGGGAATGGCTCTGCCAGAATCCCCAGGAAAATGTCATGATCCCGTTTGAGTGGGCCATTGATAGCCGTCATGCGGCCAAGGATGATTACGATATCGTGACGTGCCGGCCTCGCGATCGGGATCCCGCCTTGCCAGTGCCGAAGCCACAGAAGAACGCAACCAATGTTATTCCCGGGTCTACATCCTATGTTCCCACAGGCCCTGACTCCGCGCTTCGACCAACTGTTCAGACGGATCAGGTTCGTCACTAATCGTTTCACCCTAGACCTTAATTTGGCTCACAATGGTAGAGGATGGAACTTGCGGCCATTGCAGGGTTACTAGGGGTCGGCTATATGCTCACCCGAACTTCTGAACAAACAGAGGGTTTCTCTACAGCGGAGGAAACGATGGACTGGGATGAGCGCCCTGGTGTGCCGCCACCGCTGTATCCCACAGACAAGCTGGCATCTGGTCAACCTACTATGAGCAGCCCTGGGAAACCAAGACAACCGCTGCGCCAAGGAGATTCCCAGCTCGATCTCTACTATAACTTGCCCTCGGGCGGCTCTCTGCCATCAAACCCTGCTACAGATCCCGATCTGTATCCCCGCAGTATCGTGTTTTCGAGCCCTGCACCTCCTAAACAGGCTCCCCAGACGGCTATTACAGCCCAAGTGCAGATGCGCACCGATGGTGTAGAGCAGATGCCAGTGTATAACTCGGGCAAGACGGTTATTTCTGCACTCACTGGGCTGCCCATTCAGGCCGAAGATTTTACACACAACAATATGGTTCCTTTTTATCGCGGTTCACTCAAACAGAATATGGCTGACACGGGCAATCGCCAGACGTTGGATAACTATGCTGGCACGGGATTCGATCAGATTTCCAAGAGGGAGCAAGCTCCGCTGTTTGACCCTCACCGCGAACCGACAGGTAACATCAACGGCATGGAAAGTATTACAAGCTTCGTTCAGGATCGTATATTGGCCCCTACAAGTCGTGCGGGAGAGAGACCTGTGGAGCCTACGATGGTCGGGCCGGGCCTGGGGGAGGGATTTAGTTCCATCCCGAAGGGCGGATTCCAACAGTTTGAGACGAATGAGATTGCGCGTCAGAGACTCTCTATCGATGAGCTTCGTGCGGAATCGAATCCGAAGATCAGCTATGAAGGCGTGGTGGTCCCTGGCAAAGCTCTTGCGACACAGCGCGGTGATCTGGGTGAAATACGCAAGTACCGCCCTGACACCTTCTTCTTGAATGAGAACGGAGAGCGTAACTTTGTGACGTCCACCGGTGATAGTCTTAAGCCGACCGAGCGGGCTACAGAGGTTATGAAATACCAGAGCCGTATAGAGACTACATCCGAATTCATGGGCCCGGCTGCTTCTGCCGATTTTACCGCAACCTACACGGTGCCCTCCTTCCGTGCGCCCCTGGCTCGGCAGCAGGAGGGATTCGGTATGCGCAATGCGGATGGATCCAACTATGGTGTAGCGAATACGGATGCGCCGAATAACGATTTTGGCGCATCAAGTTACGAATTCCTCACCAATCAGCGCAATGTTACATCAGAGAGAGGTCAGGCGCTCAACTTGGTGGAAGCGGGTGCACCGAAGGCTCTTACAGTCTATGATCCTAGCGATGTAACACGTGCGACGATCCGCGAATCAACGGGGGCGAATGATTTTATTGGTATCTCATCGCCAGCAGGTGCTGCGCAGAAGCTGACGGTCTATGATCCTAATGATGTGGCGCGTACTACATTCCGTGAATTGAGTGGGCAGACGGATTATGTGGGTGTGTCCTCGCCCGATGGCGGTGCCCAGAAACTCACCGTCTATGATCCTACTGATATTATGCGTGTCACCGCTCGTAACGTGATGGCGGAGCCCGACAAGGCTATGAATGTGACACGTGCCGGTATGCCTGGGCTCGCGACTCTCCAGTTTCCCGATGGTATGCGCAAGACAACAAAAGAACAGATATCTTCGGGCTATGGCGGTGTTGCGGGTGCTGCCAATGCCAAGGCGGAACAGGTGTATGATACCGCCTATAACATGCGTCAGTATCCTACGAAGGAGATTCTGTCCGCTCGCCGAAAGCCGATTGCGGGGAATGGTAATATCGCTATCTTCAACGGCGAGGATTACATAAATCAATCCTACAGGAAGCCGATGACAGATGCTCTCAATGATCGTGTGAATACATCAGATCGTGTGGTAGGGATGCCATTGGGCAAGGAGTCACAGGGTCTCCAGAGGCCCCGCAACATTCTTCAGCTGGATATTTCTCGCGATCGTAACATTCATGACATTTTGGATACACTGGACGACAACCCGTACGCGATGCCAGTTCATAAGATTGCGCTAGGGGGTCCCGCGTTTTAGCTGGCACTACGAAGTCCCGCATTTTAGTAAACAAGTGTAACATCCTTACCCGGTCTCACGAAATACTTGGAATAAATTGCATAGGCCACTTCTGGCACGGGCTTTTCGCGAAGGGCATTAAACGGCCTTCCATCTCGTATAGACCATACAATTCGAACAGGGACTCCTAGTGTTAAATAGGGCTCCCGATTCGTGGCAGATCCGTGCGTTGCGTCGACGATTACCGAGTGGCCGGCAGCCAGTGCCGCTACTACGGCCTTTTTGGTTGCTGTTTTGCTTGCCAGTGTGTCTTGTTCCACATGAATATAGGAGACAAGGGCTCGACCAAGTGTCGATTTTCCAGAGCCTGGATTGCCCATCAGCAGAATAAGCTCCTGTTTTTCAGCCGGCAGTACAGGCGGTGCCGCTAGAAAGAGATCACAGGGCCGCACAAAGGTTGCTGAGATAGCTGCCGCAAAGGCCGCATCAGAAGAGGCCCAGCGATACGGCGGATAGGGATCCGCTGGTCCTACCGCATCGCCACACATCCGGACCTCTGTGAGAGAGGGGAGCTCCTTGAGTAACAGATCATACAGACCTCGGCCTGGCTTGCGATACAGTGTATCCTTTTCTTTACGGGTTGCCGTAGCAATGAGAGTCCAAGGGGCCCAGCCATTGGCTAGTTGAAGCGCAGTGAGGATAGATCTAATCTTAGCTTCCGGCTCCGGCCCGTTCTTCCAGTCCGATTGATTTGTGATGAGAGCAACAATCCAGCCATCGCGGCTCAGTTTGTCAAGGGTCGCTTCGATGGGTCCAAGAAAGATCCAATCATTCTGATCTGCAGCCCAGCGTCGTCCCGACGCCGAGGTCACCAGCGTTCCATCAATGTCAATTAGATACAGTTTCGATTTTCCGGCATTGGATGCTGTGGTAGGGATAATTGTGTAGGTCATGCGGATAGTCGCGGAACCAGCCAGCGCCTTCAACTTTCATACAGAGCCTAAATCCTTCTTACAGAACCAGGAGTAATGGATACAGCCGACCAGGACCCTCACAGACCCCTGTCACTGAGTGATATGGCCGGTGCCGAAGAATGGACCACGCTTCAGACACTGATCACAAAAGTCGATGCCCCTCATATTCTTCTTACAGGTGCCGCAGGGACAGGCAAAAGCTGTGCGCTCCGCCTTATCTTAGGCCCGGCCATCAGTTTTTGGCTACAGTGTTCGCAGGATCCTACACTCCGTGACCATCGGGATCGCATCAAGCTCGCAGCTCGCCGTCGTGTGCCAGATGGATCCGTTCACTGGATTATCCTGGAACATGCGGATCTCCTTCATGCTGATGCGCAGGCCTTCTTGCGTCGCATCATTGAAACCAGCGTAGGGGGTACACGATTTATTCTTGAAGCCCGTGATCTATCTGCGATTGCGGAACCTCTCCTCAGCCGCACTGTATTGGTGACAGGACCACGACTCTTGGAGCATGAGATCTGTGCCGAGGTTCTTAAGCGAGCAAGTGATCCAGAGATACTCATGGACAGAGCAAGGGAGATAGCGGCACAGTCAGGTGGAAATGTTCGCTGGGCTGTTCTACAGGCACTTGGATCAGGGGATTCGCTGGTCTCTGTAGTAGAACCTCCTGCAAAGCTATCATGGGCGACTGCCCTGAGTTTCATGGAAGAGGTCCAGCGATCGGGCTCGTCACCCCGTCATTCACTGCCAGAATTGGGTCGAGGCCCTAGTGCTTTATGGGAACGGGCCGGAGGTGTCTGCCCCTGGTCGCTTCTTGCGTTAGCACTCTCGAAACGAATCCCCGGTTCCTGAACAGAGAATGGAGAATGTCGCCACTTATTCCGAGGCGCGCTCCGAGTATACCAAGCAGCTGGCCTCCTTTGTAGTGCCGGCCCTTGTGACGTGGTTTCAGTCTATGTGGTCGCGGAATGCATCCGACAAGCAGCGATGCCTCTCACTGTTTCAGGGCGATTGCGAAGAAGTGGCCCGGTGGAATACGGATCGCGTACATGATGAAGTGCGGGCTCTGATTGAGCGCACAGGATGCGACTATATGGAGGAGCTCATGACGGCAGTCTTTGTGGCTCACACGAAGGTGCTAACAGCGGTTCGTCTTTCCACAAAGCAGAAGAAGCTATCGATCACAGTCCCGAAGCTGGATCACTTTGTCCACCGTGTGTTTCGCGAAACGGCCCGCACTTTCTGGAAGGCACCATTTCTGTTTATGGATGGCGGCCATGTTGTGGAACGGCAGAAGAATATTCTGCAGATTGAAGCTCTTGCAACGGAGGCTATTACGACGGCAGTTCGCTCCTTGTTGCCTGTCAAGCAGATTCTGAAGGACTATATGGAGGATGATGAGGAGGACATGGCGCCCATGACACCTGAACCCCGGCCTGTTGCTGAATCGAAGGAGGAAGAAGCAGAACCGGTTGCGGCGGTAGAACCAGCGGTAGCACCAGCGGTAGCACCAGCGGTAGCACCAACGGTAGCACCAACGGTAGCACCAACGGTAGAAGCGGCAGAACCCACAAAATCAACAGTCTCCGAAGTAGTCAAGATTGATACAGAGCCATCTGTGTCTTTTTCAGACTACGATGAAGTCTTTTCCAAATCATCCGCCCCGGAGTTAGTCCACGTATCCCGCATAGACGATGGCCCTTCCGATGGAGCTCTACAGATCGATGAATCCTCTTCCAAATCGCTGGGGTCCGATGATGTTGAAGACTTGGAGGCGCCCAAGCCGAAGGCAAAGCCGGTTGCCGTCCCGGCACTACCACCTGCGGCAGCGCCTGCTTCCCCTGTAAAGGTAGCAAAGGCACCAGAGGCTGCGAAGGCCCCGGTCTCTGATGATTCCCTTGATTCAGATGTAGTTGTTTTGGAGTAAGACTGCGTCCGCGCACAGACAATAATCCACGTATAGCGCAAAGATGGAAATCAAAACGATCCTCATCTTCGGGCTCATTGGTGCTGTTTGTATGTTTGTCGTCAGCGGCGGGGTTATTAGTATGATGTCTGATGAACAGCCGGATGCTTCTCAACTCATATCGGGCGCTGCTCTCGGCGGTCTTATCGGCTCCGCTGCTTCCTATGTGGCGACGGGGCAGACAGATGAACTCGCCAAAACGTTTTCATCTGTCATGAAGACAGGCTCATCCTTGGTGGAATCTGTCACACCGGCTGGTGTTCAGGATATGAAGGTTGGGTTGCCCAATTTTTAATTGGGTAGTATCGTTGATTGCCCAATTTTTAATTGGGCAGTACTGCTCCAGTGGCTGCGTCTAGACATACATCTGCGACAAACTCTCATTGACCTCCTTGCGCTTCAAGAAGAGCTCCACATGTTCGCGCTTCATCGTGAAGGGAAGTCCAAAGCCCTTGATCGCAAAGGGAACCTTCTCAGGGTCATTGTAGAATCGCAGCAAGTTGAGCTTGCTGATGACCGTCTGAATACAGCGCTTCAACTCACGCACGCCTTGCTCATCCCCTGTGTAACGTTCAATGATGTGCGTAATAATGTCCTTGCTGATGCCAATCTTCTCGAAGAGATTGACCTCACGCAGTGCCGCATTCACCAAGTAACTCTCTGCAATCACCAGCTTCTGCTTGACATTGAAGCCATCAACCTTGATATTGTACATGCGATCGCGCAGAATGGGATTTACCTTCTCATGATTGTTGTGACTGAAGATAAAGAGGCAGCGGCTCAAATTCAGATCGATACCCGTAAAATACTTGTCCTGAAACCGGTCATTCTGGCTGCCGTCTGTCAGATGGATGAGCAGATTGTTGATCTCCTCCCCCTTGGGCGTCTCTGACACCTTGTCCAGCTCATCAAAGTAGAAGATCGGATTCATACACTTGGACTTGATCAGACAGTCCACAATGCGGCCCCAGGTGGAGCCCTCATAGGTGTATGAGTGGCCATCCAGGAAAGAGGCATCCGTAGCACCGCCGAGTGTGATGAAATGGAACGGGCGACCCAGCGCCTTGGCTACGCCATCCTTGATGAGCGTTGTCTTGCCAACACCAGGAGGGCCGTGGACGCTGAGTACATTGCCAGAGCTAGCAGGATTCGCAATCCAGCTGCTGACAAACTGGAGGATCTGGAGCTTGGCTTCATCGTGACCATAGATGGCACTATCCATATTCTCACGGACCGAGGTTACGAACTTCTGGCAGGCATCCGTGCCATCCTCCAGCTTCACAGGCAGATCCTTGAAGGTGCCCAGCGGCAGCTGCGTATAGCCGTGAATCCACTGATGGGCCTTGTAATATTCCGTCGTACTAGGGTCAATGTTTTGGAGCGCCGTATACTTGGAAAGCGCCACCCTTTCAACCTCCGCGGGAACCTCCTTGGCCAGAATCTGAAACTTGATGGGGATTGCGGAATCATCGGGTTCCACCTTGTGCTGAAGCTTGGTCAGAAGACGATCCTGTGCTCTGGGAGTCAGTCCCTTGAAGTAGGTGATGTCGCGATCAATGTCCTCCTCATCGGGATCTACCTCCGTCTGAACGAGCTTCACGAAACGGCGAACATTCTCGGGCTCCTTCTTAAGCTTATACTTCTTTGGCTTCTGTGGTTCGTAGCCAGCCGCAAAGTCGGAAATCAGAAGTTCGATAGCCCCTCCAGAGCGGCGAGAGGGCTTGTCCTCCTCCTCCTCTTCCTCCGTATCTTCAGAGCCCAGTGTCTCCTCATCTTCTTCTTCCAGATAGGGAGAAGGAGGCTCGGAGGACTCCTCTGATGTCAGTTCATCATAGTCACTACTTTCACTCTCACTCTCTGTCTCCTGACCACGCTTCTTTCGATTTACAGCTTCCTTCTCAATCTTTGATTTGATCTTTTTCTCTGCAGCAATGGCAGCTTCTCTCTTTGATGGCTTCTTAGGTACTTCTTCGGCCACATCGGATAGTTTGCGAAGGCGGCGCTTGATGAGAGTTGGCGGAGAAGGAGCCTCCTCTTCCTCTTCTTCCTCTTCATCACTGCTCACAATGAGATCGCGAATGTTGCCCCTGCTATCAACACTGTCATCATCATCATCATGATCAGGCCGGGCTCGGCGCTTCTTTGGTGCTGTAGTTGCGTCCTTCTTGGCGTTCTTATCCTTGCTCTTGGCATCCTTGGCCTTCGAGGGAGTGGGGGGAGTCTTGAGTGAATTCGTGCGTGGCATCTGTGTTGTCGTGTTATTATTTGATCCGGCGCACCTAGGGGTCAACTTTGTGGTTTTGCTAGAGTTTATTCGACCCACCAAGTAGGTATGCTAACACGGAGGAGACAAGGGCCCTCATCCTCTGCAACACTATTTGCTGTCGGGACTATCCGGACAGGAAATGATGGCAACAAGTGGAGAATTGAATCTAATAAAAATGGTATCAAGAGATGGGTGCGTATAGGCAGGGTAACGAACAAAACCAAAAAGCTATCGACGAGTCAAAAGAGTTTTAGTTCTAATACACATCCGAAGGATTATGTTTCCTTCAATGTCCTAACAAAGCAGAGCAAAGGCTGTGCCGGTCAAGAGGAGGGTGCCTGTTATCCGTTCATGAAGGAGAGTCTGCTGGATGATATTTGGTGGAAGATGTTTAATCCATCGACCGACGACGGTGTTTATGATACAGCGATACCCTTCAGAGGCCCGCCAGAGAGTCTTCAGGCAGCCAAGGACATTGTAAGAGCGGAATATATCAAAATAAAAGCAAAGGGGGCAATCGCCAAATTTACAATCACCGATGCTTAGAATAAATCCGTCAGATCCATAAGTGCAAATCGTGCCTTGTTGGTCAAGGAGCCGCCCTTGACCTTGACTTCATTCACACGTGCTAAGATAGGTGCTACATCGGGCCGGATAAGCGCCAGGGATGCCTTCATGAGCGTTGTCAGACAGTCGGCATACTCTTCGCAGAGAGGGCCCGTGCCCTCTCGCGCCTTTGCTTCAACCAGGCCCGCAAGAATAATATCGCAAGTGCGAATCACATCATCTTTTGAGATAGCGCCCCGTGTGGCGATATAGCCCAGAAAGAGCGCATAGCCGCGACGAAACTTACGGCGGGAGCGAAGGGATACATAGGCGGCATAGGCAGCCGAACCAACATCGGGCTCCTCTGCTGCTTCTGTAAAGACTGCTAGAAATTCTCCAAAGATGCGGGTAAGTTCGACGCCAAGATGAGGGAAAGAGGCACGGAGTTCTGTGAGAAGCTGTGCGTAAAGCGGGCATAGGATGGTTTCCGTGGCTGCCTTGTCAAATACGAGCTGGATGAAATCCTTGAGGAAGCCCGTATTATCACCGCTCAGAAGCTCGCCCAGCCAGCCTTTGATCTCGGCGTAGGTTGATTCTGCGAATTTGTTCATTTTTTCGTTAATGCGATCCAGCATGCGCTCTTCGACTGTAGCATCTTCGCGTCCGCGATTTCCATAGCGAACTGCGCTTCGACCTCCATAACCGCGCCCTCTGGATGCTGTAGGGGCAGGACTACTGGAAGGACCAGGGCCACCGGTAGAACCACCAGCACCTCCTCTACGGAAATCATAGCCGCCCGCATAACCATGACCACCACCACCACCATGACCACCGCCATGACCACCACCATGACCGCCCCTGCGGAAATCGCCACCGCCACCACCTCTCTGTCGCCAACTGGTGTACATACCACCGCCACCTGAATGACCACCTCCTTCATCTGACGGAAATCGCAGACTAGCAATCCTGGCTCTCACTTCTTCGGGACATGCAGTAACACGCTGCATGTGCCCAAGAGCAGCCTCCAGAACAGCCGGTATAGTAACAGCAGACATCATGATCCTATTGATGTCACTATTGTTTAGGTGCGGCTGTTTGACCGTCAAGTTTTGCTCGAGCCCAGTAGGACCATGAAACTCGGCGACAACACAATTAGGGATCTCGATATAGATTCGCTTGTAAATATCTTTCCCATCTCTACAGAGGCCGGGAAGCAGGCTCTTCGGGAACGTCTCCAATCACCCACATCCGAAACGGCTATCCTGATCGAGCGGCAAACCGAAGTGAAAGCCCTTCGCAGCCTCTGTAAAGCAAATCGCACAGCAATTGAAGCAGCGACGGCAACACTCAAGGAATGTGAAGCCGATGTGGTCAGTGTAGGCGACGCAACTTCCGACAAGCGCCTCCTAGAATACTACACGCAGATTCTTTGGGCCTCTGATTCGATGGCTGCTCCCCTGAATCATATGGGCTGGCTCACCGAACTCGTGGTGCTCTTTCGCACAATTCTTCTCCCAGGTCTCACTGTTATTCTGCCGCTCTTTGTCCTGATTGCTCCTTTCCTGCTTTTCAATTTCATCCTCAAACAGGAGCTGACAGTAACGGGATACTTTGATCTTCTACAGGGATCTATTAAAAAGGCCATGCCGTCGGTCCTAGGTGCGCCCCGGTTCGCAGGCAAGGGAGGCTTTCTGGAAATTGGCGAGCAGTTTGCGCATGTGGCCGTGGCCTTTGTAATGTTCGGCTTCTCGGCCTGGAGTCAGATCTCTTCCGCACTCTCTATGCGCGGGATAGTAGCGGATATGCGAAAGCGCGCTGATTCCGTTGTCCGCTTCACAGAGGCCGTACGAAGTCTTCAATCCATCGTGGGTAAGTCGGAGGCGCCAATCGTCTGGTCCGATGGGCCCCTGGGTGTCTTCGGAGATGCTTGGAATGATGCAACACGGATTCACCGACTTGTTGCGACCGCAGGACAGCTCGATATGTTAATTGCGATTGCCTCCCAGAAGCGTATCTGTTTTCCTACCTATGAAGCTTCTGGCCTTCATATCCAGGATCTCTATCACCCTGGTCTGGAACAGGAGAAGCGGGTCTACAATACGGTCACACTGAATGAGAAAACAAAACAGCATGTACTTCTAACGGGGCCGAACCGCGGCGGGAAATCTACCCTTCTGAAGGCAATTGGATCGGCAGTTCTCATGTCACAGACACTCGGCATCGTGTTTGGGCGCAGTGCATCTCTGCCCATCTTTGAAAGCATCGTGACGGCGCTATCTCCTGCCGATACACTGGGAAAACTCAGTCTCTTCGAAGCAGAAATTGAGTTTGCGAAGAATGTCAAGGCGCTTGCTGTCCAAGGAGGAGGGCCGATGTTTCTCATGATGGACGAAATCTTCCATGGCACGAATGCACATGACGGTGTGGAAGCCTCCGAAGTCTTTTTAGATGAACTCTATGATCTACCGGCATCTATCTACAGCATTGTATCGACGCACTATATGTCTCTGCCGGATCGCTATGGACCCTTGGAAAAGACTCAGAATCTCTGTATGGAGGCTTCTATTGATCCGGTGAATCCTGATAAACTCGTGTATACCTATCGTCTCCGGCCTGGTAAGAATGGGCATAGCTCGGTGCGTGAGATCCTGCGGGAACGGGGGCTGCTTGTAAAGCCTCCTTCAGAGTCTTTCACGTCGGCTCCTTCGGAGCCTTTGCGGTCTTCACCCCAAAAAAAGGTCTCAGTAAGCGAGTAAAGCTATGAACTCCCTGTCCATGGAATCCATCTTCTTGGCACTCAGTGGTGTTATCCTCATGGCCGGTGTTCTCTATTGGTTCTGGAGTCACATCCAGCTGACGCAGAAGAAGGTTCAGCTCTTAGAGAATGCTGTCTTTGAACTGCGCGGAATGGTGCAGAGAGGTGGGGCGGATGTAGGCCCCGGGCCTGAAGAGGCCCCTAGAGAAACCCCTGAAGCCGCAGCACCCGCTTCTATCTACAATGATCTGAGTGACGATGATTGGAAGGAGGTAGTTCCTGAGCAGACATCTACACCGCTAGAATCGCTTGAATCTACTGCTGCTGCTGCTTCTGCTGCCACAGTCCCGTCCGATCTTCAGCCCGGTGGCCGCATTGAGGGGGTGACCGTCGAAGAGGAGGTCAGCGCACCTTCAAGTGAGTTGCAGTTCCGTGAGCTCTTTACACAGGCACCCACCGTACCCGTCGCTCCTATATCAGGATCCCCTCTTTCTGAAGCAACGGCATTGGAGGGAATGGCTGTAAAGGAACTCCGGCGTCTTGCTGAACAGCGCGGCATCCCAAACGCATCGGAGCTCCGTAAGAAGGAAATCTTGTCTGCTCTCAAGTCGCAGATTGCGGTACCCTCCTCAGGAGTTCAGGTAGAGAAGATGCTCGATCTCACCGAAGTATCTGAAATTCTTGAATAATTTTGCGCGTGTCTGGTAGGGAATCATGGACGCAACACGAATAGTGAATCCGCATTTTTCAGGAGCACCGGCAAGAATGTCTGATGGGCGACTCTTTACGGACTATCGTGGCAACTGCACGACACTTGCGCCGCTGAGCAATGATACGTGGGCGGATTTTAATCGGAAACAGTCTATGATAAAGGATGGATCTCATCAGATGATGGCCGACCGCCGCATCGCTTTTGCTCGGGCAGCCTCTGTGGATTGTGTTGATACGATGTTGCCCGAGGCGGCAAAGCGGGTCTATCGGTGGAATTCGGTAGCACTGGCCCCCACAGCCGCAGGGGCTCTTGGCATCGGCACGGGCACTATGTATCTTCCTGGATCCCCTGCACTCGCCTCGGCAGATCCGGATGTTCTGGCATCAGCTACATTCCCGGCAGTCCCTGGAACTATGGCCCCTGTGACGGTGTCGATTCCGACTGGCTCTCCTCCCGCTGTTACGGGGCGGCCTCGCAATCGGTATGCGGCGCCGTATGGCAACTAAGCGTATTCTATTTCATGATCGGGGCCATTCTATGGGTCGGATCATAAATTTGGCTGTTTACTTGCGACTTCTCGTTTTAGAACGTCTGGTCTTTCTCTTTGTGCGACGACGACGGCCGCCCTTAGGCATTCCCAGATATTTCTCAACATAAGAAGCCATACTTGCTGGATGAGCCCGAGCCCGATCCCGAGCCTTGCGTAATTCTTCGGGCACGGGCGGCGGCATTTTTGCAAGAAGAGCTCTCACTGCTTCAGTGTCTGATTCCGCCGCTGCCGCGGCGATGTTACTAGAATGAGAATTCACTTCACCATTATACGAAGGTGTCTTAGGGCTGGCAGCAGATGCAGATGCTGTCGATGTTTTTTCCACTAAATAACTTATTAATTCACGAGTAGTAAACTCTATTTGGTCATGATTTGCGGGATTATTTAGATAATCATATGTGTCGGCCCATTTCCATTCGCCACCTGGTCCTTTTGGAAGAGTAACCAAATTAATGTAGGCTAGATACTTTAATCTCTCATCTAAATATTCAGGATAATACAAATATATATCAAATAGATTATGAAGTAAATCACGAGGTACATCATTATTGTTAGAATTATATCGTGTACTTGCGACTATATTTAATCCTGGCGCTTCAAAATGCCCAAACCCCATATCTATCATGCGGATGTGTGTACTAAATATCATATAATTATCTAATTTTGAATCCCCGTGATTAAAACGGGTACCGTGGCTATTTACACTTCGCCATGTTCTATATAATCCGTATAATACATCGATAATAAGTTGTGGCCCTCTCCTTGGCAATTCTCTTTCAAGATAATCTGCCACTGTTTCGGAATATCTATCACCGACCAGTACAAAATAATTGATCGCTTCGGGTGTACCAACCCTTTCAGTAATTGTACCGACCCCATACACGGCTGAACACACAGACGGTTGCTGTCTGTGAACTAAGGTACCCACAAGTGCTTCATTTTTAGCAGCCTCAAAGTCTTCGGGCTCCGTACACTGTATAAATTTAATAGTTCTCACTTCTCCTGTTGGTATCTGTGCGGCCCATACTTTTCCATATGTGCCGCCGCCTAAATATTTTAGAAGACGATAGCCAGTACCGTTCATGGTAAAGATAAATCCGTCTGCTAATACTACAGGGACAGTGGCAGTCGCAGGCATAATACTTCCATCCGATCCAAATCCGGGTATTGCTACACCAGCAGCCATCTACTTAATCTTCATATATTAACCATCTAGATGAATTGTTGTCGCGGACCAACAATAAGGGCTAATCATACGGAGTTTTTCATTCATATCAGCTTCTGTATACTGTTCAATAAGATACGGGATGGCAGTCTCATGGGCTTTCTTCATCGGGAAAAAGAGCAAATATCGTAAAAGATTAGTGGCAAGCGTCTGATCATCCTCTTTCAAGAAAGCATCAATGATTTGACCATAGTAGGAAGCTGTTGGCAGAGGCGATCGATCCTTGCCTATCTTCAATAATTCGCTCGCAGCCAGCAGATCATTCTTTTCAAGAGCACCTATAAGCGCTTCTGGATTTAGAGGCGCTTTTTCAAGGAGTAACAATAGTAACTCTTTGGGAGCCTTTTGGTGAAGATGGGCTATCAGGAATTCAAGTGATAGATGCCTAATTTCGTCGAGTTCTCCTCCCAGATTTTTTGACATCTCTTCTAGTAGAACGACCTCTTCTTTTTAGACGACGGCCGCGACCGCCAGTTAAAATAGAAGAAGCCATCAGCGGGCGTGGCGGAGGGGGTGGCGGTGGCAGACACATTGCAGCCTTCACAGCGGCAAATGTCCCATTTGGATTATCAAAACTGTTAAAATATTTATAAATCGCGCCTGTATTGACCAACATAGTACTTTCAAGCGTGGCAGCCCGCCCTATATCCGCTATGACGTCAGGGTGCTGCCCAGCTGCTGCTGCTTCCGCCGCCGCACGTCTTGCGGCCGTAACGCCAGATTTTACACACATCATACTTGACCAAGGAGAAAATACGCTAAATACAGTTGGGTCTGGATTCGGAAAATCTATAATTGCTCGCATAGAATCTTTTATACTGCACTCATGCGCCACATCAGCCCATAAGGCCCACGTTAATACTGTTAAATCGCGGGATTCGGAGGAACGATTATTATATTGGGGGTCACATTCAATCAATACACCCTCATAGTTCAATCGAGAAAATCCGTAATCAATAATTTTGTTATTCATAATATTTCCGCAGTGAAGATCACCGTGATTGCCCTGGAACTCGGTATAAATGCGTTCTAAACCTCTTGCGGTCGTACATAATAATGGTTTAATATAGTCTCCCGTCTGGACTTGCCTTGGCGTAAAGCCGCCGATATCAGGACCTACCGGATTGCCAATTGCTTGTATATCTTGCTGTACGGTTGTATCTAATTTTTCTAGCAGATAACATATATAATAAATGCCGCCGATTCGTTTCTGCCTAATTGTATAAATTTTATTGCAGAAAGCTGGGAAACGATCCGCAAAGATATGATTTATCATGGCCTCCTTCATACATTTTCGTGCTTCTTCATCATTATCTGCTTGTTGAATTTTTAATACATAGTCCCCTGTCGCACTGCGAACATGGGCAATCGCTCCATACGATCCGGATCCGATATGTGATACAACAAAATAGTCAACCCCATTAATAATTATCTGACTGGAATATGATGGATTATGCGGCACAAATATAAACTTTCCATTACGAATGCGATGGTTTATATGCCCCCTTAGCTCTGTAAAAGCAGGGATTGGCCCCCTATATGTCAGAATATCTCTATCAGCAGGAAGTGAGACATTCAGGCCTATGGAGGTAAAGTCCATCGGCATTCTCTACTATATGATTCGTATATCATATGGTAAAGAATTTACTAGTTCTACAGCATGATGATTCTGTTTACATGCTTAGGGCTATAGCTTCGCTTATAACCTAGGGAACCGGTCTGAACAGAGTTCAGACCGTTAACCCCGCTTGTTTACAAGCGGGGGAACCCGACAAGGTTGGCGCCGAGACCGAAGCCCGCACCCTGGCGCGCCGTGAGACCAATGCTCGGGGCCATCAGGTCCAGGAGCGCGAACGTGACCGCCGCAACAATGGCGACCGCCAGAACCTCCTCGACGGAGGGCTTCTTCATGGGGATGATGAAGGTCGCAAGCGCCACCGCGAGACCCTCCAGGAAATACTTAACGGCACGCGTAACGAGCTCGGTAATCGTGAAGCTGTCCATCTTATACTCAGGGTGAAGGAAATTTAAAGAGGATCCGGATCCTTCACCTAAAGCCGGGATAATCTACTAATCCAGAAATGGCAGAAACAGCAGCAAAGGCAGAAAATGCTGCAAAGGCAGCCCCCGTTCAGGTATATCTGGAGGCCGACGATGAAATCCGGGGCCAGAAGTATATTTGTCTGAGTTTCCTCAGCCCCGAAAAGGTTCTCGCCAAGAAGGAAATCTTCTTCTTCAGCAAGTTCCTCGAGTTCTACGCAATGGAATACAAGGTGACCGCCACCGAGTCCTTCCTCATGGGCAAGCTCAAGGAGATCCAGAGCGTTCTTTCCGATGTAGAACTCCATCTTGAGAATGGGGCTGCCGACAAGAAGACTCTTGTGGACCAGGTGTCAAAGGCCAGAGCGACGCTTGCGAGCACCACGGCTGCCGACCTGGAGGCTCACGTAAAGGCCAACCTGTCAGACTTCAAGACGACTACACTCCAGGAATCCTATGAACGCTATATGCTTCTCCATAAGACGAGGCTGGAGGATGAATTTCACAAGGCAGGTCATTTCCAGACCTCCATTCGGGGTCTCAAGTGCCGGGGAGTCTATGGCAGTTATGATCAGGCCACGGCACGCGCCCAGCAGCTCCACAAGAAGGATCCCTACTTCAACGTATACGTAGCCGAGATGGGGGCCTGGCTGCCCTGGGATCCGGAGCCAGAGGAGGTTCCGGAACAAGAGTATTCCAACGATCAGCTCAATAAGCTGATGGGTTCCTATCGCGAGAATGCGGCCAAGCGCGATGCGTTCTTTGAGGAGGAGAAGCGTCAGAAGATCGCGGCGGCCAACGCAGAAGCTGCGGCAGCAAAGGCAAAGCACTATCCTGCTATCGAAACCAAGGAAGAGCCGAAGGTCACGCCCAGTGAAATCGCGAAGACTCTATTCGAGGGTGTTTCGGCCGATCTTGTCCTTGATAAGAAGGCAGCGGCAGATACGATCACATTAGAGTAAACTTGACACTGTATAATCGCATGTAGAGCAGGTCTCACGATGAGCCGCCTCTTCATAATTCCCACAAATGATGCCTTTGCCGATCTCTACCGGAAATCCGCAGATGCATATAATCGTACGCCCCCTGAGGAGCGTAATTCAGGATTCGATGTCTTCTGTGATGCTACACGGGTTCAGCAGTTCGGCTGCTCCTCGCTCGTAGAGCAGGGATGCCGGGCCCTCGCTGTCAACACGGTCACTGGGCTTCCCTCTGCGTATTGGCTGGCCCCGCGATCCTCTATCAGTAAGTCCGGATGGCGTCTTGCGAATTCCATCGGCCTCATTGACGCAACCTATCGGGGCATCCTCATGGCGGCCCTCGATCCAGTCGATAAGGGTGTGCCGTTTACAGCGGATAAGCAACGATTCGTACAGCTCGTTGCTTCCTCCTTGGAGCCCTGGCTGGACATCATTGTTGTCAGTGAGTTTCCGCCTGCCTCTGCGATCACGGCGCGGGGCGGCGGCGGATTTGGCTCTACAGGGCTCTGAAGAGGCGGAAATAATCGGATGTCCTGAGCATTCCGCGCCGCCATGAGATCCGCCAGTGATTTCTCCATTTCTTTTGCTGCTGACGGGTTCGACGGCTTGCTGTAACCAGAGCCCTTGTGGAAGTTCCGATAACACGCCATTGTTCTACTAGGAACGATGTACATTCAGTGTCCACTTACGGGCGCGTGATCCCGCAGTCGGATCAAAATCGCCGTCCCCATCTTCTCCTTCCCGCATATTGGAGGCCGAGTGCGCCCAGAACTCGGGGCTACAGAGACGGAAATCGGTGTGCGGCGTGGCCTTGTACCAAAACACCTGATCCTCCAGCTTGTTGGACTTGGCGTTGTTATCGATCACAAGGCATTCAAAGTCCTCCGTACACTGGTTCATGACCTGGCAGAAGGAATCAAAATCCGGAAACATGCCGGCATACTGCTCATAGAGCTTGCGGCGGTTGCTCACAATGTTCTCACGCAGAATAAAGACAAAATCGATGTTCGTGCGCAGATTCGGCGGGATGCCGATCGCATACTGCATGGTCAGAATAAACATGGTATGGACGTGGCGGCCATTCATGAAGAGATAACGGACGTTCTTGTCACGCACCCAGGTCGGGTCATACAGACAATCATCCAGGATCAGGAAATTGCGGGGATCGACCGCCGTGGTGCCCCGTTCTGCGAGATCCTTGGAGATCTTCTTGGCAATGAGCTTTTGGCGCTTCAGGACATTGGCCACTACAAGCGGCGAATACTCTTCGTGAATGAAGAGCGGGGGCACGATCTTACTGTAGAACTGGTTGGCACCCTCCGTGCCCGAGATCACCGTGCCGCAGGGCATGCCCTGGTTGTGCCAGAGGAGATCCTTCACTAAGAAGGACTTGCCGGTTTCGCGCTTGCCAATAAGAACTACGACCTTGTCATGCTTAATGCGGGACATGTCGAATTTGCGAAGCCGGAGGTTCAGACGTTTGGGTGCTGCAGCTGACATCTGACGGAGACACGCATTTTTAACGTGCGGTCTAGTCCGCGACTACAAATCCCCTGATCTCACAAGGCCATGCCATCCAAGTCGCTTCAGCTCTACTACCTACAGAGACCCCCTCCTATTGTTCCCGATCTTCCTTCTCTCCAGACATACTTCCCGAGTCTGGAGATTCTCTTTCCGTCTCTCACGGAACATACAAAGGGCTCCCCCACCTTGGCGGCCTCCGAGCTCGTGGTCGATATCAGTGGTTCCTTGGCCACGGTCGAGCATCTCATTACCAAGGAACGGCGCTCCACACCCTTTTGGGTCCGTATGATGCATCTGGTGGAGCCCATGGATGT
>Ga0209550_10001043_pt1 | contig 26731 bp, 24 predicted proteins | sample LauGreSuBDMM15SN_2_FD_187567 | JGI IMG/M metagenome (GOLD analysis project Ga0209550, IMG submission 187567) | Freshwater lake microbial communities from Lake Michigan, USA - Su13.BD.MM15.SN (SPAdes) (version 5) | ecosystem: Environmental > Aquatic > Freshwater > Lake | place: Lake Michigan... | reverse complement strand
ACTGGCTCGTTGGCGAGGCTGGCTGAGATTGGCTCGTTGGCCGCTGGTTCGCTGGATGCTAGTTGCTGGCCGCTAGCTACTGGCGTAATGGCGTCAATTTGCGCAGAAACGGCCGCAGAAATTTGCTGGGCCGCGGCGGCTTGGGCGGCAGCTGTTTGCGCTTCGAGCTGGGCTTGTGCAGCGGCGTGGGCGGCGGCTAACTGGGCTTGAGCCTCTTGATGGGCCGCGGCGACTGAGGCTTCAATTTTGGCTTGGTGAGCCTTGATGAGGAGGGATTCGAGGTGGCGCAGTTCCGCATCAGAAGGAATGCATGAATGAAGCGAGGTTTCGAGGCCAGAAAGGGCAGAAGAAAGGGCGGTGCTCATGATTGAAAGCCGTAGTTTAGCGGAAGTGGAAAAGTACGAAATGTTCCAAGAGCACACGCCCCGTTCGGGACACATTGAAGTGATCGCGGGCTCGATGTTTTCGGGCAAGACCGAGGAGTTGATTCGGCGGCTGAAGCGCGCCCAAATCGCACAACTTAAGGTGATGGTTTTCAAACCGCTAACCGACAATCGCTATGCCGACAACGCGGTGGTCACGCACGATGAGGGCCGCATGGACGCCCGTCCGGTGGCTGCGGCGTACGAAATTTTGGCGCTCGCTGAGGGTGCCGATGTGGTCGGATTGGATGAAGCTCAGTTCTTTGACGACGGAATCGTTGCTGTGGCCAATACGCTCGCGGACCGCGGAACTCGTGTGGTAGCGGCGGGACTGGACATGGACTTCAACGGGGTTCCGTTTGGACCCATGCCCCATTTGATGGCTGTGGCCGAATTTGTGACTAAGGTTCATGCGATTTGCGTCCGAAGCGGAGAGCTGGCTAACTATTCGCACCGCCTTACGCCCGACGCCAACCAGGTGATGCTTGGCGATCGACGCACCTACGAACCCCTTTCGCGTTCCGAATTTGTGCGAGAGCGAAGCAAGAACGAATAACACAATGACCGCTCCGCGCTGGACACTACCTCAGGTTGCAGCCCTCATAGGGGCGGATCCTGCCGTGGCCATGCCAAACCTCGAGCTGAGCCGTATGGCGACAGATTCACGGACGACCCAAACTGAACCAGCCCTTTTTTGGGCGCTCTCGACCCCGTCTGGCGACGGCCACCGCCACTTGGCTGAGGCCAAAGAGCGCGGATGTGTGGCGGCAGTAGTTACCGCGGAGGGTTGGGCAAACGCTAAGATCACGGGCCTGGTTCCGTTGGTGGTTGACGATGTATGGGCCGCCCTCTATCGGCTGGCGGCGGCGCACCGAGCTGCCTACCGAGGGCCGGTGGTGGCGATCACAGGTTCGAACGGCAAAACCAGTGTCAAAGAACAACTAGCCCACCTCCTCGGCGACCCTACGGTGGCGCGCAGTCCGCGTAGCTACAATTCCAAGCTGGGCGTGCCTTTGTCGGTTCTTCAGTTCCCCCTCGATGCCTCGCTCTGGGTGGTCGAGGTCGGAATTTCTGAGGCCGGAGACATGGCGCGATTCACCTCGTGGTTGAATCCTACCCATGGAATCTTCACAGGCCTTGGCGATGCCCACGACGCGGGGTTTTCGAGCCGCGAAGCCAAGTTGGCCGATAAGATGTCGCTCTTTCTTGGGGTAAAGCAGCTTCTTGTAGCGGATGGCTCGCTGGCTGCTGGCTCACTGGCTGGTGGCTCGTTGGCTGCTGGCTCGTTGGCTGCTGGCTCGTTGGCGACCGGCCAACGAGATGGAGGCCAGGGGAATAATGACCAGATTATCAAATTGACCAATGACGTCCTGCGCACCGAAGGCAGCTTTTGGTTGGGGCCGGATGGGCAGCGCTTTGCGGTTCCGATGGAGTCTGAGGCCGAGCGTTCAAACGCGGCGCTCGCGCTGGCGGCCACCTACGCCCTGGGCCGCACCCCGCACGACTTTGACAGCCGCCCGCGCGGACCGCTGCGGCTTGAACGGCGCGCCGCCCGCTGGGGCGGCGGCGCGCTGCTCGTCGACCGCTACGCGCTCGACGAAGCCTCGGCCTCTGAAGCCCTCGAAATCTTGGCCCAGGAACCCGCGTCCCCCAAGACGGCGATCATCTTTGACAAGGATTCCGCACGGTGGATGACAGCCCTTCAACGATGGGCCACAAAGTTTCCGAGCATTGAACTGAGGGTGTGTGCGCCCCAAGATTCCGCCCCGGGAATCGGCGAAGGGGGAGCCGTACTGCTCAAAGGACACGGAGTTGAGGCGGCCCTTGAGGCCCGCTTGGCGCGCCAGCACGACAGTGTGGTGGAACTTGACGTGGACGCGATGGAGGCCAACTTGCGCCACTACCGCGCGATGCTTCCCCAGGAAACCAGAATTATGGCCATGCTCAAGGCGAATGCGTACGGGCTTGGGGCGGTTCCGGTGGCTCGAGCTCTGGAGCGCCACCGCCTGGACTACCTCGGCGTGGCCTACCCTGAAGAGGGCCGTGAACTGCGCGAGGCGGGGATCCGTACCCCCATCATGGTGCTCAACCCGGGGGAACCCTCGTTTGACCTGATGCTGCGCTACCGCCTTGAACCTGAAATCTTTAGTTGGGAACGCTTGCGGGCCTTTGGCGATGCCTATGCGCGCCACCCCGACGCGTTGGGTGAGGTGCTCGTGCACATCAAGGTGGACACGGGAATGCACCGTTTAGGATTTGAACCGAACGAAGGCCGCGCGGTGGCTGACGCCGTCCGCGCGCTCCCCGGCGTCCGCGTCGCTTCGGTGCTGAGCCACTTCGCCGCGGCTGAAGATGCGGCCAAGGATGCGTTCTCACGCCAGCAGTGGGCTGAATTCACGCGCTTTGCCGACGCGCTCGAGGCCGGTCTCGGTATGACGGTTTGGCGCCACATGGCCAATACGGCTGCGGTCGCACGCCATCCGTGGGCTGCAGGTGACATGGTTCGGCTCGGAATCGGCTTGATGGGGGCCTCACTGGACCCGGCGGACGCTTCGGCGCTGCAGCCCGTGGTGCACGTCACGACGACGGTGAGCCAGATTCGCCGCGTTCCGGCGGGCGAAGGAGTGTCCTACGGGGCCACTGATGCGTCGGACCGGGACCGACTGATTGCGACGCTTCCGATTGGGTATGCCGACGGAATTCCGCGCGCCCTGAGCAACGGACGCGGCCAAGCGTTTGCCCATGGAAAGTACATGCCCATCGTGGGCCGCGTGTGCATGGACATGCTCATGGTCGACGCCACCGGGGTGTCGCTCAAGGTGGGCGACCGCGTAGAGCTTATGGGCCGTCATGTGCGCCTTGAAGACGTGGCTTCAGCCTGCGGAACCATTAGCTATGAGGTACTTACCGGGCTGTCTCCGCGCCTTCCGCGCTTGGCGGCAAACGGACTTTAGGCTACCTTTCGGTCGGTGGAGCGTCAAATTATCTCCTATTTTGTTCGGGCGGCAGCCATTTTGATGCCGTGGTGGGACCTCGGGACGGGCGTGGCGCTCGCCGCAGCGGCGGTGCTGTCATTGGTCGCAGCACGCGGCCGATGGAAGCCCCTGCCGGTTGATGTCGCTCTGTGGTCCGGCTTTGCCGCGTTGGCCGCGAGTGCGCTGTGGACGTCGGCTCCGTCACTTGAAACGATGCTGCGGTGGATGCCGATGCTGTGGGTTCCACTCGCGCTGCGCCGCCAGCATCGGGCATGGAACGAGGGTTTGATCGCGGGCGGAATCGTGCTATCGTTTGGCCTCTTGGGCCACGGTGCCTACCTCGCCTTCGCTGCGCAAAGCCTCGAACCGCTGTTTTACCGAGACTTTGCGGAGTTTGCGCACCAGCACAGCTACCTCACGCTGTATTTAGGCCTTGCAGGGGCATCGGTGGCTACGGACTTGAGGTTTCGCGGCGCCATTCGCCCACTTCTTTTGGGTGTGTTTGCCCTGGTCGCGGTCCTCGCCGGAAGCCGCATGGCGCTTGCCGCCGTCGTCCTCGGCGGATTGTGGTGGTTTTCGGGTCGGACCGCTCCACGGCGGTGGATGCCCTGGGCCCTGGGCCTTGGTATGGCGCTTATTCTTGCGGTCGCACTTGTTCCGTCAGAGCGAAGCCTTGGCAAGCTCACTAAGGCCGACCCCTACTGGGCCACTGGATCAGTGGATACTCGTGTCGTGCAGGCGAAGGCGGCCTGGCAGGTCATACAGGGTGACATGTGGCGTGGTGTAGGCGTGGACCAGGTACAGCCTGAGCTTATGAAGGTCTACTCAGACTGGAACTACCGCTTTGGACTCAAGCGCCAACTCAACGTGCACAATCAAGTGCTGCAGCTTTGGGCTGGCATTGGTCTCTTCGGAATCGCCATTTGGGCCCTGGGTATGTTCTACTGCGGTCTGCGGTCCAATTGGACTCGGGGCGGTCAAGCATTGGCGCTGACCCTTGTACTCATTCTGCTCACGGAATCTATGCTTGAACGAGCTATGGGCGTCGTACTTGTCGCTACGGCGATCTACCACAGCTTGCCGCGTCGGTTGGACGGAACCTGGCGCTAGCCTACCACGTGCTGCGGTCGAGTAGGATCCGCAAAGTGGCGCGCAAGCCAGAGAGTGTTGGTTCGGCCTCACCTGTGTATATCAGCCCGATGAGTTTGGGGTTTTGGGCGGCGAGCCATTCGTCCGGAAGCGTACCGCGCTCCATTCGCCAGGCTTCGCGGAGTAAACGTTTCACACGGTTGCGCACCACAGCGTGCTTGAATTGCTTTTTTGGGGCCGCCACAAGTACTTGAACGCCCCGCACGAGGGGTTCAGGTGCAGGACGCCACACGAGGCGCAATCCAGATTCCGACACGCTGCGCGAGGTGCGGCTAAATAAAAGACCTATAGAGGTTCGCGACTTCAAGCGCTCCTCGAGGGGGAAGCGCAGGTCGGCCATTACTTACCCTTATTGACTTCGTCGACGTAGGCTTCGAGCGCCTGCGCCATCGACGCGAATTTGGGCGAAGGCACGGGCACATCAATGATGAGGTTGTGTTCCTTGGCAGCTTGGTGCGTAGTGCTTCCGAAGGCGGCAATCCGCGTGGTGTCCTGAACAAAGTCCGGAAAGTTTTTGAACAATGACTTGATGCCTTCGGGGCTGAAAAATACAAGCATGTCGTACTTCACATCGCTTAGGTCGCTCAAGTTGGCCGCGAGTGTTTGGTACATCACGGCGCGGGTCCATTTGATGTTGGCGGCAGCCAAGGCCGCGGGAACATCAGGGTTAAGGACGTCCGAGGTCGGCATCAAAAAGTGCTCGCCACGCTGTTTTTTAAGCGTAGGAACGAGGTCAGCTATATTTGATTTTGCTGGATAAATTTTGCGCTTTCGGTACGGGACAAACTTTTGGAGGTAGAATGCCACAGCTTCAGAGGTACAGAAGTACTTCCAGTCCGGGTTAATGGCAACTCGCATCTCTTCACACATGCGAAAGAAATGGTCAATCGCGTTCCGGCTTGAGAAAATGAAGGACTTGAATTCACCAAGTGCAATCTTGTCTTTGCGAAACTCTGCAGCATTCACACCTACGACCTCAATAAAGGGTCGAAAGTCTATTTTGAGCTTGTGCTTTTCAGCAAGTACGAGGTACGGGCTATTTCCCGCTTGGGACTCCGGTTGGGAGACCAAGATGCTCTTTACTTTGCGTTTGCGCTCAGGTAATTGTGAATCCATAACCACGGTATCGCTTCCAGCGTGCAAAGGTAGGCAATTCTGAAGTACAAAGGCCCGGGTCCGCGGTTTATATAAATGATTGCGGCGCGCAACACGGAGGTAACATAGAGCACGCCAAATGCTGATACTAAGATTATTAGGCTGAGTTGGGGCTGAGGGCCACTACCCGTAAGGCGCCACCAGGCATAGGGGACTACCAGTAGAACTAAGAAGGGCATAAGCATACTCCGAAACTGATGGTATGCTTGGTGAATGCGCACCGAGTTCCATATGCTTCCGGCGATGGCGTGTAGGATCCATGGGGCGAGCAGTACGAGTCCCGAATACGCGGGTTGAAGTCCTGCTCCGGCGTAGAGAATTCCGACCGCAGCGAGCGACGTGCCGATACTCACCCATGGACCGAGTGCCGCGGGTAAACCGTCGGACCATAGCTGAATACCCAACCGACTCAGCCGGCGACGTCCTTGCGCATTGGGAGACCAAAGCACGGCAAAAAGCGCGAGGCCAGCTACGGCGATGGCATACCACCACCACGGAAGAAATTCAATGGGTTCACCGTGCACAGTGCGAAGGTAGTTCGGTCAGGGGTGGCAAAAAAAAGCCCGGCCTTTGGGCCGGGCTCGCTCTCGATTCTCGATAATTATTTTGCGAGTACCGTCACAGTATTCGCTGATACTTCGACCACGCCACCTTCAATTTCAACGTATTCGGTGCCTTTGGCTCCATCAATTTTCACGCGACCTGCGGCCAATGAGGCCATAATGGGTGCGTGGTTCGTCAAAATTTGAAACAAACCTTCGGTTCCCGGGAGTTGAACGGCTGTAGCCGTGCCCGAAAAAAGCTTGCGCTCAGGTGAAATGATGTCGACCGTCAGTGCCATTGGTGCCGTGAATTACGCTTCAGCAAGCATTTTCTCTCCGGCGGCAATGGCCTCTTCAATCGAACCCTTGAGGTTGAATGCTGCCTCGGGGTACTTGTCAAGTTCACCGTCCATGATCATCGTAAAGCCCTTAATGGTCTCTTTGATGTCTACGAATACGCCTGGGATGCCCGTAAACTGTTCGGCAACGTGGAATGGCTGTGACAAGAAACGCTGTACGCGACGTGCACGGTGTACCACCATTTTATCGTCTTCAGACAGCTCTTCCATACCCAAGATGGCGATGATGTCCTGAAGCTCTTTGTAGCGCTGAAGGAGCTCCTTAACACGCTGGGCGCATCCGTAGTGCTCGGCACCAACTACCTCTGGGGTTAGAATGCGCGATGTTGAGTCAAGTGGGTCAACGGCTGGGTAGATACCTAGTTCCGCGATCTTACGAGATAGTACGGTGGTTGCGTCCAAGTGGGCGAACGTCGTTGCAGGAGCGGGGTCAGTCAAGTCATCAGCAGGTACATATACCGCCTGAACCGAGGTGATTGACCCTGACTTGGTCGAGGTGATGCGCTCTTGCATGGTACCCATCTCTGTAGCGAGCGTAGGCTGGTAACCTACGGCTGATGGCATACGACCGAGAAGGGCCGACACCTCAGAACCTGCTTGGGTAAATCGGAAGATGTTGTCGACGAAGAAGAGGATGTCCTTTCCTTGGCCGCTGCCTTCGCCGTCGCGGTAGTATTCGGCAAGCGTCAATCCTGAAAGGGCTACGCGGGCACGTGCACCTGGAGGCTCGTTCATCTGGCCAAACACGAAGGTTGCCTTAGATTCCTTGAGCTCTTCCATGTTCACCTTGCTGAGGTCCCATGATCCGCTCTCCATAGAGTGGATGAAGTCCTCACCGTAGCGGATGATGCCCGCCTCGATCATCTCACGAAGAAGGTCGTTTCCTTCGCGGGTGCGCTCACCCACTCCGGCAAATACCGAGAGGCCTCCGTGGCCCTTGGCGATGTTGTTAATGAGCTCTTGGATCAGTACTGTTTTACCGACGCCGGCACCACCGAACAAACCAATTTTACCACCCTTTGCGTAGGGTTCGATAAGGTCAATCACCTTGATGCCCGTCAACAGAATTTCGGTTGCGGTAGAAAGGTCTTCAAATTTTGGAGCCGCACGGTGGATCGAGAGACCGCCATTCGCCATGTCCATTGCGCCGAGGCCGTCGATGTCAGCACCAACTACGTTGAATACGCGTCCGCGGATTTGGTCGCCGGTTGGCATTGCGATCGATTTGCCAAGCGCAACCACTTCTTGGCCACGGGTAAAGCCGTCAGTTGAGTCCATTGATACGGCACGCACGGTGTCTTCACCAATGTGCTGTTGGGTTTCAAGGATGACCTGCTGGCCGTTGGGGCGCGTCACCATTAACGCGTCGTAGATTTTGGGAAGGGCCTGTGCGTCTTCGAAGTAGACGTCTACTACCGGGCCAATGACCTGGGCAATTTTACCTTTTGCGTTCGCCATGGTTGTGCGGAATGGAGTGATTCTGAATTCGGGTGCAAAGGTACGACCTAGACTGCTTGCTTCCCTAGGGCCCTAAAGCAATAAAAATGAAAAAGTGCGGTAAATGGCCAAAGAATAATGTTTAGCCCGACCAGGGCTCCGCTCAAACCAGAGAACAGCACCCAAAGCAGTAGCGCGGGGAACAGCGCCGCAAAGTGCGGACGCGTCATTTGAACGGACCAGCGCAAGGCACCTGCGACATTCATGTTGTGGTAAACTAACGCAAAGGGCGCCATCCAAACTAATGCGACAAGTCCCAGCGTGAGGAGCACCAGAGCGGCCAAGCCAAAGGCTGAGGCCGACCAGTTGATTTCTTGAAGCATGGCCTGCGAAAAAGCGGCTGGGTCTGATTCGTGAGTTTGCGCAAGAATCATCAATTCGTCGCCGTAGAGGGCAGAAAGTGAGATTCCGAGTAGCGTTGAAATAAAGAGGAATAGGATGAACATCATTCCGCCAAGTGCGGCAGTGCGCGGCCACGCTGAGAGTGCCAGGCGTAGGGCTTGGGTGAAGCGAAGTCCGGGTTCGGCTTCGGCAAGCGTCCCAAGGCCGACGTACAGCATCGGAAGCACAAACAGCCCCGCAATAGTTGAGAGGATCGGGTGAATGAGTCCGAGAAGGTTGAGGGCCAGCGCAATGGCTCCGGTGGCCGCGAAGGGGTAGGGGTTTCGGCGAAAGGCAGCCGCCGCGAGGCTGAGGGCGTGGAGCGTCATAGCGCGAAGTTCGGAAATATCTTTGCCCCTGACCTTCAGGACGTGCAGATTTACCACCAGCTTTCGGATTTTGTTGCGAGCGGCCCCACTGTGGTCACGCTCGGAACCTTTGACGGCGTCCACCTTGGGCACCAAAAACTGGTGGCGCGGGCCGTGGCCAAGGCGCGCGAATTGGGCGGAACCGCAGTGTTGCTGACCTTGGAACCCCATCCGCGCAAGCTGATTCATCCGGATTTTGTGCTGTCGCGCTTGACGCTGCCTTCGGAGCGGGCCGAGTTGCTGGCAACCGCAGGCTTGGACGCCCTGGTGGAGCACCCGTTCACCACCGAGTTTGCGCAGACGTCTTCATTGGATTTTGTGCGCCGCGACCTGGTCGGCCACCTCGGCATGCGCCACCTCATCGTCGGTTACGACCACCGATTTGGCCGCAACCGCGAGGGCGATTTTGCTCAGCTCCAGGAGTATTCACACGTTTTTGATTTTGGACTCGAGCAGATCGAGGCCGTTTCGGCCGGTGAGCAAGTGCTGTCGTCCACCAAAATTCGCTCGGCGGTGGCCGAGGGCCGTGTGAGCGAAGCCGCGTTGGCTTTGGGTCGCCCGCATTTTGTGCGCGGTGAAGTGGTTTCGGGGCGCGGAATCGGCCGTGGCCTGGGCTACCGCACCGCCAATGTGGGCGGAATCCACCCCGACAAGGCCATGCCTTCGTTTGGGGTGTATGCCGTGGAGCTTGATTTCTGCGACGCCGAGGGCCCTCGCGGCCTCGCCGGCGTAGCCAACTACGGAGTGCGTCCCAGCTTTGGTTCCGGTTCAGAACCCGTTCTCGAGGTGCATTTGCTCGACGTCGAAGCCCAGGGGTACGGGCGCCCGGTGGAGGTGAGGTTTATCGACTTCATTCGTGCGGAACAAACGTTTGAAACGCCTGAAGCACTTAAAGCGCAGATTGCACGGGATGTGGAGCGGGCGCGAGCGACGCTTGCGGCCCGTATCTAGTTGCTGGTTCCTTGCCACTCTCGGTGTGCCAAATCATAAAGGATAGGGGATTCTCGAAGCTTTTGTACGGCTTTTTGAGGTAGAATTCGAATAATCTCGACGGCCTTTTGCGAGTGCGAATAATAGATCCAATGTTGGCCGATCGCAAATCGTCGAACCTTCGGTACAAAGGCGATTCCGATTTCAGGATGCTTTGAAATGATGGTGAAGCAACGTTGAAGGTCGTCAAGGTAACGGACCAATGAAAGCGTTCCAAATGTTTGAAGCGTGTAATCTGTAATTCCATCAAGGTCCGAGAGCGCAGCGCCACGGAACTTGATGGACCGATTCGTCATTCGACGAGGTAGCGATTTTTAAAGTACGTCATCGCCTCGTCGACCGAACCTAACGAAATCAACGGAGTCTTCTCACCCACTTTGAGGGCTTGGATCACTTCAGAGTGTTCGTCGCTTGGGTGCGTGGTCAACGTGGGAGAATTCATATGCTGAATGTACAAAAATGCTGCGAAAGAGCAATTGATGATAGGGCGCGCGACGCGGTACCAGCTAACCCTTACTTATTTCTTGTTGCCGCCGCTCGGACACCAGGTACAAGAAACAAGTAACTGATGTCAGAGCCAACGAGCCAATCTAAGCGAACCTTGCGAACGAACGAACGGGCGCGCAGCGCGCTTACCGCCGCTTTTTCTTCGCCGAGGTCGTGTTCGGGCCTTTGCGGTGGCCTTTGCCGCCGCCTTTGCCTGAGGGCTTGCCGGAATTGCTCGAGCGTCCGCCGAACCCGGCGTTGCCGGACGAGCTTCCTCCGGAGCGGCGGGGACTTCCCCAGCGGCTGCCGGCCTCGGCGGGTCGGGTTTCGTCAAACTGGCCACGCGTAGGGGTTGAAGATCGGCCCGAGGGGCGCTCGCTGAAGCGGCCACCGGAGGTTCCGCCCGAATCGCGCGAAGACGCCACGCCAAAGTCAATTGTCTTGCGCACGACGTCGACCTCCTTGACCACTATGCGCAGTGGGTCGCCAAGGCGAAACTCCTTGCCCCAGCGCTCGCCCACCAAGCAATGGCGCTCAGAATCCACACTGTAGTAGTCGTCGCGGAACTCGCGCAGGCGCACCAGGCCCTCGCAGGCGGTTTCGGGAACCTCCACAAACACGCCCCAGTCGGTGACGCCCGAGATGATTCCGTCGAATTGCTCGCCCACAAACTGCTCCATGTAGACGGCCTGCATGTACTTGATTGACGAGCGTTCGGCGTCGGCGGCGTTTTGCTCGCGCTGCGAACTGTGCTGGCAGAGTTCCTCTAGCGGGTCGGCTTTGGGAGACGGCTTTCCGTCCAGCGTGTCCTGCAAAAGGCGGTGCACCATCATGTCGGGGTAGCGGCGAATCGGCGACGTAAAGTGCGTGTAGTCATCAAAGGCGAGCCCGTAGTGTCCCACGTTTTGGCAGCTGTATACCGCTTTGGCCATGGTCCGCACGGTAAGCGTTTCAAGCATATTGGCCTCGGGCGTGCCCTTGACCTGGCGCAGCAGGTCGTTGATCGATCGGCGCACGTTGCCTGGGCTGTCGACCTGCAATTGGTATCCGAGCGGACGCACAAACTGACTGAGTGAAATCAACTTTTCGGGGTCGGGCTGGTCGTGGATGCGGTAGACCATGGTGCGCGGAGCCTGCTTGGTCCGAGCATTGGGTTTCTTGCCCCCTGCGAAGGTGGCCACCTCGCGGTTGGCGAGCAGCATGAACTCTTCGATGAGCTTGTTTGAGTCCTTGGCCTCTTTGACGTAGGCTCCGATCGGCTGGTTGTGGGCGTCGAGGCGGAACTTCACCTCGGCGCGGTCAAACGCAATGGCGCCGTCGTTCATCCGCTGAGCGCGGAGGGCCTTGGCCATGCGGTCCATGAGGCGCAGCTCTGAGGCGAGCGGGTCGTCGTCACCCTCGAGCACCGCCTGGGCCTCTTCGTAGGCGAATCGGCGGTCGGAATGGATGACCGTGCGCCCAAACCAGCGGTCGTGGACTGTCCCGGACTCGTCCATGGCGAAGATGGCAGAAAAGGTGAACTTGTCCTCGCGCGGGCGCAGCGAACACACTTGGTTCGACAAGATTTCGGGCAGCATCGGAACGACGCGGTCGACCAGGTAGACTGAGGTGGCGCGATCGATGGCCTCTTGCTCGAGCAGGCTTCCGGGCCGCACGTAGTAGGTCACGTCGGCGATGTGCACGCCCACTTCCCAGAGTCCGTCCTGAAGGGGTCGAATGCTGAGTGCGTCGTCAAAATCTTTGGCGTCCACGGGGTCAATCGTGAAGGTGAGCGTCGTGCGCAGGTCGCGGCGGCGGGCGATTTCGAGCGGATCCAATACCAGCGGAATCTGCGCGGCCTCGGCCTCTACCTCGGCGGGGAAGTTCCAGGGGAGCCCAAACTCCTCCATGATCGCGTGGATTTCGGTCTCGTGCTCGCCGCGTTCGCCAAGTATTTCAACCACTTTGCCCACCGGAGCGCGTTCGGCGTCGGTCCATTCCACGAATTCGAGCACCACCATTTGGCCACCCTGGGCTGTGCCTAAGTACGGCTTCGGAACAAAAAAGTCCCTGCCCACCTTGCGTCCGTCGGTTAAGATAAATGCTCCCTGGGCATGGAGTTGCACCTCGCCCACGTAGCGGCTGCGCGCGCGGCTGACCACTTCGACGACTTCGCCCTCGAACTTTTTGCCCGCCTTTTGCGGGTATACGAGGACTTTGACGCGGTCGCCTCCGAACGAAAGCCCCGTGCTGCCCTGGCGAATGTAGATGTCGTCCAAACCGGGACCGCGCACGACGTAGGCGGCTCCGCTCGACGTGAGTTCGATGGTGCCCGTGGCATACGCCATCTCCATTTTCAGGCGAAATCCGTCGCCGTCGGCCTCAATTTGGTTGGTGCGGCTCAAAATCTCGAGAGCGCTGGTGACCAGGCTTTTGCCGGTCCGTTCGTTCATACCCGTTTCAAACGCCAAGTCGGCGGCCGTGAATTTGCGCCCGGGGCGCTTTTGAAAAAATCGAAGCAAGCGGTTGGCCAGCGAAACCGCGTCCATCGAGCGGTGGGCCTTGTTAATCTTGGGTCCTTTTTTGGGCATCTAGGCGGAATTCTTGGCTATTTAGGTCAACGTCTGAGTAAAGGTCGCACAATTTTAAGAGGGCCGTGCAACCTTTGTGTTAAGGTGGGCATCTTTTTTACGGATTCCGCCCCCAACTAGTGGAAGCATGGTACGCACACATTCAAGGTGCCCTTCAAGGCCGCCTGGATGCGCAGCGCGCACTCTATGAGGCGCTTGCGCCACGTGTGCTGTATACCTGCCGACGCTACTTTAGCCACGAGGCGGACGCCGAAGACGCAATGATTCGAACGATGACCACGATGTTTCAGCAACTCCCCACGATTCGTGAGGCCAAGGCCCTACCGGCCTGGCTGCGCCGCACGGCCGTGAACGAGTGCCTCATGGAGCTTCGCCGCCGCAAGGTGGAGTGGGTGGGTGCCGACGCCTTGCCCGATTCAGGTTCTTCGGCCACCGATTCACTGCACGACCGCGAGGCGCTCATGGAGCTCTTGCGCCAGTTGCCCGACGGATACCGAACCGTGTTCAATTTGTACGCCCTCGAAGGCTACAGCCACGCCGAAATCGCCGAACAACTCGGAATCTCTGAAGCCACCAGCAAGTCCCAATTGAGCCGCGCCCGCCAGTGGATGCAGCGCCGACTCGCCAATTTTGATCTGCAATGAGCCCGAAGGACGTCGACAAGCTGTTTCGCGAAGCCCTCAATGAAGGTCAAGCCAACCCGCGCCCCGAAGCGTGGGCCCGCGTGGCCGCAAGCTTGCCCAAGGCCGAGCCCGAGGCCGAGCCCAAGCGCCGCACCCTGTGGTGGCCCTACGCCGCCGCCGCATCGGTCGCCATCGCCGCGGTCGGAACGTGGTGGATGCAGGCTCCGGGGCCAGAGGCCGCGAGCAACCAGTTGCTCGTTTCTAGTAACCAGCAACCAGCAACCAGCAACCAGTTACCAGTTACCAGTTACCAGTTACCAGTAACCAGTAACCAGTCACTAGTTGCTCGTAACCAGCAACCAGCTGCTCGAAACAAGCAACCAGTCGCTAGCAGCCAGCAACTAGTCGCTCGTAACGAGTTACCAGTTGCTAGCAACCAGCTACTCGTTACAAGTTACTCCAAGGATTTCGCTCTTTTCGACGTGGCATTTCTGCCGCGCATGGAAGCGGACGCACTTGAAGAGTCGGTTCCGCTGCTCAAGCGCCGTGCGGTGGTCGCGGTGCAGACTCCGGCACTAGAGGTTCCGCGCCCCCGATACCTGCAGTTGGCGGCCAATGTGCAGAATGTGTGGACCGCCGTCCAAGAATACCGCGAGGCCGAGGTGCCTGCGGAAGTAACCGTTGAAGTGCACTTGCCAGCGCCCGTGCTTCAGCGAATCAACCAAACCAAAATGCTGGCTTCTAATTTGAATCAATCATGGTCAACACTACAATCAAGGCGCTCACGTTAAGCGCGATCCTCGCCCTTTCGGGTGCGGAACTTTGGGCCCAGGATGCGCCGCCGGCGATGCCGCCGGCTCCGACCGAAGCCCCTACTGCAGACACGAACGCGACGCGTGCCGCACGAATGAGCGCAGAGATCGCCGCCGCCATCAGCGAGTACAGCAAAGACATGGCTGCGCTTGAGAAGCAAATTCAGGATAAGGATATCTCTAAGGAAGACGCCGAACGCCGCCGCAAGGAGCTTTCGAAGCGCCTTGAGGACCGCCTCGAGGCCATTGAAGAGATGGCTGAGGCCTGGGCTGACAACCTCGAGGAGTCGATTGAGAACCTCGAACTCAACTTGGGCGACAACCTCAAGCTGAACATTGAGCCAACTGAACCTAAGAAGAAAAAGTTGAAGAAGCAGATTGACGGAATGGTGCTTCTCTTGGGCACGAATCAGCTTTTGGGCGCGCCAATTGGAAGTAATTCAAATGAAGTCTATTCGGGTTACTGGAGCCCCAAGGGCGCCATGGCATCCACTTTTGGACTTTACTTCACGAGCCAAGGCCGTTTAGGTCGCAGCCCACTGTGGGCGCGTTCAGGTTGGGGATTTACTAGCTATACGTACGATTTTGGTCAAAATCTTTTGCAGTTTGATCCACCTACTGGTGGCGCCTACGAATTGGTGCCATCAAACATTGAATTGCGCCGCTCCAATCTTTCAATGACGTACTTTGAGATACCCCTGTCACTCGTGATCAATCCGTCACGCCGCGGCAATGGCCTTAGTCTTTCGGCCGGAGGCTTCACCGGGATCCGCCTTGGCGGTACCCGTCAGATTGTCTACCGTTCTGAAGGTATGGGCCGCGTAACCGAGAACACGAGTGGAAACTTCTACGGCAGCCTCTTTAGCTACGGACTTCAAGCCGAGCTGGGGTACCGCCGTTACACTGTTGGTGCGCGGCAGAATTTCAATAAGCCGTTCAATGAGGCCATTCTCCCAGCAAACCTCTCGTCGGATTCACAGCCGAATTTCTACAACGCTTCCGTCTTTGCCACGGTGCGTCTCTTTTAGGTTCTAGGTTAAGGCAGGCCTAAACAAGCGCCCTACGGCTTCGGCTGTGGGGCGTTTTGCGTTTTGGGCCTATAAAAAAACCCCGAGCGGGAGCCCGGGGTTTCCATTTGTAACGCGGTGAAGCTTACATCACGCCCTGGTCGAGCATGGCGTCGGCCACCTTTACGAATCCGGCGAGGTTGGCTCCTTTGACGTAGTCAATCGTACCGTCTTCGCGGGCACCGTACTTTACGCATGAAGCATGGATGCTCTTCATGATTCCGTGCAGGCGCTGGTCCACTTCTTCGCGGCTCCATGAGAGGCGCAGAGAGTTTTGGCTCATTTCGAGGCCTGAGGTCGAAACCCCACCGGCGTTCGAAGCTTTACCTGGGCTGAAGAGGATGCGCGCGGCGGCGAATGCCTCGATCGCTTCAGGAGTCGAAGGCATGTTGGCACCTTCAGCCACACACTTCACGCCGTGGGCGACAAGGGCTTTGGCATCGTCTCCGTTCAGTTCGTTTTGTGTGGCACATGGCATTGCGATGTCGCAGGCAACGCCCCACGGAGTCTTGCCGGCCACAAACGAGGCAGACGGGTACTTCTTGAGGTAGTCGCTGATGCGTCCGCGCTCTACGTTTTTGATGTGCATTACGTGAGCTAGCTTCTCGGCATTGATCCCCGCGGTGTCGAGGATGTAGCCTGAAGAGTCAGATAGGGTCAGCACGGTAGCGCCAAGTTCCGTCGCCTTCTCGGCGGCGTACTGGGCCACATTGCCCGATCCTGAAACCACGACCTTTTTGCCTTTGAAGTCGTCACCCTTGGTGGCGAGCATTTCTTGAGCGAAGTATACGGTTCCGTACCCAGTCGCCTCAGGGCGAATCAGCGAACCGCCCCAGTTGAGGCCCTTGCCGGTCAGTACGCCGGTGAACTCGTTGCGGATGCGCTTGTACTGGCCAAACATGTAGCCGATTTCGCGTCCGCCCACACCGATGTCACCAGCAGGGACGTCTGTGTCAGCACCAATGTGGCGCGACAACTCGGTCATGAAGGCCTGGCAAAAACGCATTACCTCGTTGTCTGACTTGCCCTTGGGGTCAAAGTCTGAACCGCCCTTACCGCCGCCCATGGGCAACGTGGTGAGCGAGTTCTTGAAGATTTGCTCAAATCCGAGGAACTTCAGCACCGACAGGTTTACCGTCGGGTGAAAGCGCAGACCGCCCTTGTAGGGTCCGATGGCGCTGTTGAATTCCACGCGGTAGCCGCGGTTTACGTGAACGTTTCCGGCATCGTCAGTCCATGAAACACGGAACATGATGGTGCGCTCGGGCTCAGTAATGCGCTCGAGGATGCGGGCCTTCTTGTACTTGGGGTTCTCTTCGATGAACGGAATGACGCTTTCAGCCACTTCGTGCACTGCTTGAATGAACTCAGGCTCAGCGCCGTTACGGGCTTTTGCCCAATCCATGAACGCTGAAATTTCAGCTTGGTACTTAGGATTCATAAAGGGGGTATTTATCCGACAAAGGTATAGCCGAAATTTGTCCTATGATTGAAGATCCGAATCCGCAGCGCACTCCCTTATCTGAATTGGGTGAATTTGGTTTAATTGAGCGACTTACCGCCGACCTGGTCCCTGTTCACGCGTCCACGGTGGTGGGGGTGGGTGACGATGCCGCGGTGCTTCGCCCCGATGCCGAGCACGACCTTTTAGTGAGTACCGACTTGCTCGTCGAGGGCGTGCACTTCGACTTGGCCTACGTGCCGCTGCAGCACCTGGGTTACAAGGCTGCGGTGGTGAACTTTAGTGACATGTACGCGATGGGCGGAACCCCCACACAGTTGACCGTCGGCCTTGCGGTGAGCAGCCGCTTCCCGGTCGAGGCGCTCGACGAAGTATATGCCGGTCTGCGCCGGGCCTGCGCCCAGTACGGCGTGGATTTGGTCGGAGGCGACACGACGTCCAGCCCCAGCGGCCTCACGCTCGCGGTGACCGTACTCGGGCAGGTTGCCAAAGGCGGAGCCATTCGGCGCAGCGGAGCCCAAGCGACCGACCTCATCGTGGTGTCGGGCGATTTGGGCGGAGCCTACATGGGACTCCAAGTACTCGAACGCGAAAAGGCGACCTTTTTGGCCAACCCCAACTTGCAGCCCGACCTCAGCGAGTACCAGTACCCCATCGAACGCCAGCTCAAGCCAGAGGCTCGCAAAGACATTGTTGAACTGCTGAAGGAACTCGACGTCACGCCCACCAGCATGATGGACGTGAGCGACGGGCTGTCGAGCGAACTGCTGCACCTCACCAAGGCCAGCGGCCTCGGCTGCGTGGTGTTCGAGGACAAGCTTCCGATTGACCCTGCGGTGCTCCGCACCTGCGAAGAGTTCGGGATCCACCCCGTGACCGCCGTGATGAATGGCGGAGAGGACTACGAACTCGTGTTCACCGTCTCTTTGGCGGACTACGACAAGATCAAGGGCAACCCAAGTATGACGCCAATCGGTCACATGACCGCCTCAGACGGAGCCTACCTCGTCAACCAAGGCGGAACCCACGTTCCGCTCACCGCCCAGGGCTGGAAGGCGTTCAGCGCTTAATCGCAGTTTAGATCACAAAAAAAGCCCGAGGCGCGAGCCCCGGGCTTTTTCGTTTGGTCGATTCACTTACTTAATGAACGTCACCTCTTGCGTGAAGGTCTGTGAACCAAGGTCTGGATCGACGATGGTCTGGACACTACGCAGACGCAGGCTGGTTTCGAGGAAGCTCAGAATTTCATAACCGGTCTTTTCACCGTCAGCCGTGATGTAGAGCGAGTCAGGAGTAACGCCGCCGCCGTCAACAGCATACCACGTTCCGTTGATGGTGTCCTGAATGTCGGTTCCAAATGATCCAAGGCCCGGAGCCGTGATCAGTCCGCGCACGTCCATGTTCCAGTAGATGGTTTGGGTCTCGTCTTCGTTGATGGCCAAGTCCATAAAGTTGTCTGGGCGAATCAGCGAATCGGTAATGGTGATGGGAAGGGCGCCGATTGGAGTAATCACCGTCCCTGCTAGGCTGAGGTCGCTGAGGTTCCAGGTTCCGGCCAAACGCTCATCAAGAGTTGGATCTTTTGTGCACGATGCAAGAGCTGCCATGGCGGCAACGGCGAGAAGGAGGTTCTTAGTCATAAAGGATAGAGTTAGTACTACAGCAAGGGGCAAAGCCCATGCCATAGGCGCGTTGGTTTAGGCGGTGATGGACGCTTTGAGGAACTCGCGGTTCATACGGGCGATGTTCTCGATCGAGATGCCTTTGGGGCACTCGACTTCGCAGGCTCCGGTGTTGGTACAGTTTCCGAACCCTTCGAGGTCCATTTGATGCACCATGTTGCGCACGCGGTCGGCGGCCTCTACTTGACCTTGCGGAAGCAGGGCGAGCTGGCTCACCTTAGCGCTCACGAAGAGCATCGCAGAGGCATTTTTGCACGTAGCTACGCAGGCTCCGCACCCGATGCAGGTGGCGGCGTCAAAGGCGGCGTCCGCGTCGTGCTTCTCGATGGGAGTCGCGTTGGCGTCGGGCAGATTGCCCATCGTGTTCACCGAAATGTAACCGCCCGCCTGAATGATGCGGTCAAATGCACTGCGGTCGACCATTAGGTCGCGCACCACGGGGAACGCCTGAGCGCGCCATGGCTCGATGGTGATGGTGTCGCCATCTTTGAACTTGCGCATGTGCAGCTGGCAGGTGGTCACGCCGCGGTCGGGGCCGTGGGCCTCGCCGTTGATGAACATCGAGCACATTCCGCAAATGCCTTCGCGGCAGTCGTGGTCAAATACGACCGGCTCAACACCTTTGGCGATGAGCTGCTCGTTGAGCACGTCCATCATTTCGAGAAAGGACATGTCGGGCGAAATGTCGCTCACCTGGTAGGTGGCGAACGATCCGGATTCCTTGGCGTTTTTTTGGCGCCAAATTTTGAGCGTGAGGTTCATTACTTGTACGAGCGGGTTACGAGTTTAACGTTTTCAAACACCAAATCTTCTTTGTGCAGCGTGGCTTTGCCGGGGTCGTTGTCGGTGAATTCCCAGGCAGATACAAAGGCGAATTTGTCGTCCTGTCGAAGGGCTTCGCCTTCCTCAGACTGGTACTCCTCGCGGAAGTGGCCGCCGCAGGACTCTTCGCGCGTCAGGGCGTCGAGGGCCATGAGTTCGGCGAGTTCCATAAAGTCGGCAACGCGGTTGGCCTTGTCGAGTTCGGGGTTCATTTCAAACATTCCACCCAGGACCTTGACGTCGCGGTAGAATTCCTCGCGCAGGGCACGGATTTCGGCGATGGCGGTCTTGAGGCCGGCCTCGCTTCGGGCCATACCAATTTTGTCCCACACGATTTTGCCGAGTCGGCGGTGGAACACCTCGACTGGAGTCGAACCGTTGGCGTTGAGGAAGCCTTCAAAGCGCGCGCGAGCTGCCTTTTCGGCTTCGTCAAACTCAGGTAGGTCGGTCGAAATCGTTCCGGTGCGGATGTCGTCGGCCAAAAAGGTTCCGACGGTGTACGGAAGCACGAAGTAGCCGTCAGCCAAACCCTGCATGAGGGCCGAGGCACCGAGTCGGTTTGCGCCGTGGTCAGAGAAGTTGGCTTCGCCTGCGACAAACAGTCCGGGAACCGTCGACATCAAGTTGTAGTCCACCCACAGTCCGCCCATGGTGTAGTGCACGGCGGGGTAAATCTTCATCGGGGTCACGTACGGGTTCTCGTCCGTGATTTTCTCGTACATCTGAAAGAGGTTGCCGTACTTCGATTCTACGACCTTGGTCCCCATTTCGCGGATTTCAACCTCAGAAGCGTTGGTCATGTTCTTGAGGTTTGCCTGCTCTTGACCGTAGCGCACGATGGCGGCCGAGAAGTCAAGGTAGACGGCTTCGCCGGTCTTGTTGACTCCGTATCCCGCGTCGCAACGCTCTTTGGCGGCGCGTGAGGCGACGTCGCGCGGAACCAGGTTCCCGAAGGCCGGGTAGCGGCGCTCGAGGTAGTAGTCGCGCTTCTCTTCAGAGAGGTCGGTGGGCTTCAGGCGACCTTCGCGGATCGCCTTGGCGTCTTCGAGCTCGGCCGGAACCCAAATGCGTCCGTCGTTGCGAAGCGATTCGGACATCAGCGTGAGCTTGGACTGCGACTCGCCACTTACCGGAATGCACGTGGGGTGAATTTGCGTGAAGCAAGGATTCGCAAAGAAGGCGCCTTTTTTGTGGGCCTTCCAAGCAGCGGTCACGTTCGAGCCCATCGCGTTGGTGCTGAGGTAGAATACGTTTCCGTAGCCGCCCGAAGCGATAATCACTGCGTGGGCGCTGTGGCGCTCTAGCTCGCCGGTGACGAGGTTGCGGGCGATGATTCCGCGCGCTTTGCCGTCAACCACGACGAGGTCGACCATTTCGTGGCGGGCGTACATTTTCACGCGACCCTTGGCAACTTGGCGCTCGAGGGCCGAGTAGGCACCGAGCAGCAGCTGCTGGCCCGTCTGGCCTTTGGCGTAGAATGTGCGGCTTACCTGAACCCCACCGAACGAGCGGTTGTCGAGCAGGCCGCCGTAGTCGCGGGCAAAGGGAACCCCTTGGGCCACACACTGGTCAATGATGCTGGCCGAAACCTCAGCGAGGCGGTGCACGTTGGCTTCGCGGCTGCGGTAGTCGCCACCTTTGACGGTGTCGTAAAAGAGACGAAAGACTGAGTCTCCGTCGTTCTGGTAGTTTTTGGCGGCGTTGATTCCGCCCTGGGCCGCAATCGAGTGCGCGCGGCGCGGAGAATCCTGAAAGCAAAACGCCTTGACGTTGTAGCCCAGTTCAGCGAGCGATGCGGCAGCTGATGAACCGGCGAGGCCGGTTCCGACCACGATCACGTCAATGCGGCGCTTGTTGGCAGGGCTGACGAGGGGAATACTGCCCTTGTGCTTGGTCCACTTTTCAGAAATGGTCCCTTCAGGAATGCGTGAATTTAATTTGCTAGACATGTGCTACAAGCTTAAACGTTGGGCGAAATCAGGACGTAGAGGGGGATGAGTGCGAAGGCTCCACATACGACCACAGCAAATGTGCGTCCCACGAACTGCACCATGGGGGTGTAGGTGGGGTGCGTCCAGCCCATGGTTTGAAATGCAGACTGGAACCCGTGCCAGAGGTGAAAGCCGAGCGAGATCATGGCTACGACATAAAATGCAGTGTACCACACCTGCTCAAAGGCAGCGGTCGTGATCGTGAAGAGGTCTTTGTTGCCGTTGGCGTCGAGGCCGAGGGTTCCGAAGTGCATTTCATACCAGAAGCTCTTCATGTGCACGAGAATGAACAGGAGCGTAAAGATTCCTAGCAGGGCCATGTTGCGCGAAGCCCAGCCAGCATTCGCGGCCCCATTGTATTCGCCATAAGCCACCGGACGGGCAGCGCGGTTTTGGCGTGCTAGTACGATTCCGTCAGCGGCGTGAAGCACAATCGACGCATAGAGCAAGTAGCTCACAATTTTAATTGGCGGAAAGCTCGTCATGAACGCCGCATAGGCGTTGAAGTCCTCGCCGGTCCCGAAGACGATGGCGAGGTTTCCGAGCAGGTGAACCACCAAGAACGAAATCAAAAAGAGGCCCGAGAGGGCCATCCAGTACTTGCGGGCTAGTGATGACCCGAATAATCCGCGTTGCGATGCCATTTTTTAGTGACTTTGGTTGCTCAAAGGTAGGGGCCAAACGGCCTCGTACCAATCCGTAACAGTGCAAGCCGTACCTTCGTTCGCATGCGCTACGAACCCCTCAAATCGGACCTCTATGCCCGCCACCGGGCCCGCTTCACGGCTACGCTAAAGCCGAATTCCGTCGCCTTTTTTAATTCGAGTGACATCTACCCGACCTCGGCCGACGGAAGCTTTCCGTTTAAGCAAGCGACCGACATTCTATGGTTGAGCGGTGTGGACCAAGAGGAATCCATCCTCGTACTCTTCCCGAATGCCCCCAAGCCCGAACAGCGCGAGATGCTGTTTTTAGTCGAAACCAACGACCTCATTGCCCGCTGGGAAGGCGCCAAACTTTCGAAAGACGAGGCCCGCGCGTTGAGCGGAATCCAAAGCATTCACTGGCTCAGCGATTTCGAACGCGTTCTGCGCGATGTCATGGCGCACGCCCACCACGTCTATTTGCTGGGCCACGAGCACATTCGCCGCAACAACCCCGTTGAGACCCGAGAAGACCGCTTTGGGGCCGACCTGCGCCGCCGCTTCCCGAACCACGAGTACGAGCGCTCTGCGCCCGCCATGAACTTGTTGCGCGCCGTCAAAGACCCCGAAGAGGTCGCCATCATGCAGGTAGCCGCCGACATCACGGCCGCCGGCTACGACCGCGTGATGCGCTTCCTCAAGCCTGGGGTGTGGGAATATGAGCTCGAGGCCGAGTTCCTCCACGAGTTTGTGCGCCTCCGCTCGCACGGATTTGCCTACACGCCCATCATCGGCTCTGGGGCGAACGCCTGCGTGCTGCACTACATCACCAACGATGCCCAGGTGCACGATGGCGACATGGTGCTTTTTGATGTCGGAGCCGTGTACGGCAACTACGCCTGCGACGTGACCCGCTGCTTCCCGGCCAACGGTCGCTTCACTCCGCGCCAGCGGCAGGTTTATGAGGCGGTGCTCCGCGTCGAAAAGGCCGCGATGAACCTGCTCAAGCCCGGCGTACGCCTGCCCGACTACCACGTTCAAGTCGGCGAGCTGATGACCGAAGAGCTGATCGGCCTCGGACTCATCACCCGCGAGGACGTCGCCCACCAGGACCCAGCGTGGCCCGCGTACAAAAAGTACTTTATGCACGGAACCTCGCACTACCTCGGCCTCGACGTGCACGACTACGGGCCCTGGGACGGTTCCGAAATCAAAGAGGGCATGGTATTTACCGTCGAGCCCGGAATCTACATTCCTGAGGAGGGTCTCGGAATCCGCATCGAAGACGACATCGTCGTCACCAAGGGCGAGCCGATCAACCTCACGAAGGCGATTCCTAAGGAGGTCGATGAGATTGAGCGGATCATGGCCTCAGGTAACTAGCAACTGGTTACTGTTTTGAAGAAGTTCTTGCGCTCGGCGTTTTACCGCCTCGGACCCCGGACGCGCCGAGTCGTTCGTCGGGTGGTGGTACTGCCCCTCGATCTGTGGACGCTGCTGCGCCATGGGGGGCGCCCGTCCTACGCGGGGATACCGTTGCCTTTGCCTGGCGAGGTCTTTACGGGCGGCGGGGACTTTCTGGCCAATGGATTGCTGTTCAAATCCCACTTCATTGGGCTTGGCGGGCTCCGACCCGACGAGCGCGTCCTCGACATCGGAAGCGGTTTGGGCCGCATGGCGATTCCGCTGACCGACTACTTGACGCGGCCGGACGCCTACGAGGGCTTTGATGTGGTCCGCGAAGCGGTCGAGCTGTGCACGCGCCGCATCACGTCGCGCTACCCGGGCTTTCGGTTTACGTGGGTTCCGCTGCACAATGACTTGTACACGGGGGGCGGGGCACGTGCGGCCGAGTTCACTTTTCCGTACCCGGACGCCGACTTTGACTTTGCCTGGGCAACCTCGGTATTTACCCATATGGACCGCGACGAAGTGGCCCGCTACCTCGCCGAAACCCGCCGCGTGATGCGCCCAGGCGGTCGTTTTTTGGCAACATTCTTTTTGATGGATTCCGAGGCCGAGCGGGCTTCTCAGGGCGGAACCTACGGGTTCCCCGTACAGCGCAACGGTGTGTGGTACATGGACCCCGAAGTGGTCGGAGCCAATGTCGCCTTTCGCCCCGAGGACGTCGAGTTCATGGCCCGCGCGGCCGGTTGGTCGGGTGTCGAAATCCATTTTGGCCGCTGGAGCGGCCGTGGCGGAACCACCCTCGACTTTCAGGACGTGGTACTACTGCGCGCCTAGCTGGCGAGGCTGGCGAGGTTGGTTTCTGGTTGCTCGCAACTGGTTTTTTCAAACGAATATTTTAAATAATTCGTTGAATTACAGTTACATATCCATTTGGAGAAATTTGAAAAAAAGTAAAATCCGGTTATAACCGAATGGGTGAGGTCGCCCGGCGGCCACCAGAAGCAAGGAACAAGGAACACGCAACCAACGAGCCAACGAGCCAACCTTGCTAACTTTACTGCATGCAACAACCCCTTGCCGGGAAGCGCGCCATTGTCGGTGGCGGATCCCAAGGAATAGGCCGCGCAGCGGCTTCCGCACTCGCCGAATTGGGCGCCGAAGTTCTTTTGCTGGCGCGCAACGCTGAATCGCTGGCCCGCGCTGCGGAAGGACTGCCAACGCCGGCCGGGCAAATGCACCGTTGGTTAAGTGTGGACAATGCCCAACCCGAGGCGTTGGCGGCAGCGGTGGCGGCCGAACTCGAGGCTTGGGGCGACGCCCACATCTTGGTCAACAACACCGGAGGTCCGGCGGCGGGTCCGCTGCTTGAGGCCAGCGCGGAGGCGTTTTTGAGTGCGTTCACCAATCACTTGCTGGTCAACCAGAAGTTGGCGCAGCTGCTGGTTCCGGGAATGAAGCGGGCGGGCTACGGCCGCATCGTCAATGTGATTTCGACGAGTGTGAAAGCTCCGCTGCACGGCCTAGGGGTGAGTAATACGGTGCGCGCGGCGGTCGGAAACTGGTCCAAGACGTTGGCTACCGAGCTGGCTCCGAGCGGGATTACCGTCAACAATGTGCTACCTGGCGCCACGGCGACGGAGCGCCTCACGGCGATTATTGACGGACGCGCGGGGCGTACGGGCCGTCCGTATTCCGAAATTGAGGATGAAATGAAAGCTGAGGTGCCGATGGGCCGCTTTGCCGACCCCGCTGAAATTGCGGCGGCGGTGGCGTTCCTCGCGTCGCCGGCGGCGAGCTACATCACGGGCATTAACATTCCGGTCGACGGAGGCCGTACTCCGAACCTATGATTACGCTGCGCAACTACATTGGCGGAACCTTCAGTGCTCCCGCCAACGGACGCTACCTCGACAATATTGAGCCCGCGACGGGTGAAGTGTACAGTTTGATTCCGGACTCGGGAGCAGAAGACGTGGCCCGCGCCGTCGAAGCGGCCAAGAAGGCGTACCCGACGTGGTCCGCGTTGACCGCGGCAGAGCGCAGCAAGCACCTGCTGGCGGTGGCGCAGCGCATCGAAGAGCGCATGGACGAGCTGGCTGCGGCCGAATCGCGCGACAACGGCAAGCCCTTGAAGCTGGCGCGTACGGTGGACATTCCGCGGGCCCGCGACAACTTTGCGTTTTACGCGACCGCCATTCTGCACGACTGGAGCGAAACTCACGACATGGGCGCCCACGGATTCAACTACACCCTGCGCCGCCCCATCGGAGTGGCGGCCTGCATCAGTCCCTGGAACCTACCGCTTTACCTCTTTAGCTGGAAAATCGCGCCCGCCCTTGCGGCCGGCAACACGGTCGTGGCCAAGCCCTCTGAGGTGACGCCCTACACGGCGTACTTGCTGAGCGAGATTCTTGATGAGGTGGGTTTTCCGGCGGGCGTGCTGAATATTGTGCACGGAACTGGTCCCGGCGTCGGCGAACCCCTGGTTACGCACCCTGACGTGCCGATGATTTCGTTCACAGGCGGAACCGCCACCGGCGCCCGCATCAACACGCTGGCCGCGCCGAGCTTCAAAAAGCTGAGCCTCGAACTCGGCGGCAAGAACCCCAACGTCATTTTTGCGGACTGCGACTTTGAGTCCATGCTTCGTACCACGCTTCAGTCGTCGTTCGCCAACCAGGGCCAAATCTGCCTCTGCGGGTCGCGCATCCTCGTCGAGCGTCCGATTTACGACCGGTTCGTGGCGGAATTCACCGAGCGCGTCCGCGCCCTGCGCGTGGGCCTGCCGAGCGACCCCGAAACCCAGGTGGGGGCAGTGGTCTCGGCTCCGCACCGCGACAAGATTTTGACCTACATCGCTTTGGCCCAAGAAGAGGGCGGACGCGTGGAGTGCGGCGGTCACTCGGTGGAAGTACCCGGGGCCCCCAATGGGTACTTTGTCGCGCCGACCGTCATCACTGGTCTAGGTATGAGCTGCCGCACGAATCAAGAAGAGATTTTTGGTCCGGTGGTTACGGTGATGCCGTTTGATTCCGAAGAAGAAGCGCTTGCGTTGGCCAATGCGACCAAGTACGGCCTCGCCGCAACCCTGTGGACGAGCAACTTGCAGCGCGCCCATCGCGTGGCGCACGAGCTCGAGGCCGGAATCGTTTGGATCAACAGCTGGTTGGTCCGCGACCTGCGCACGCCCTTTGGCGGGGTCAAGCAGTCGGGCTTGGGTCGTGAAGGCGGGTTCGAGGCCCTTCGCTTTTTTACGGAACCCAAAAACGTGTTTGTCAAGCTTTAGCGTGCTTATGGCCGCTAGCAACTAGAAGCCAGCAAAGA
>Ga0209550_10001042_pt1 | contig 26745 bp, 16 predicted proteins | sample LauGreSuBDMM15SN_2_FD_187567 | JGI IMG/M metagenome (GOLD analysis project Ga0209550, IMG submission 187567) | Freshwater lake microbial communities from Lake Michigan, USA - Su13.BD.MM15.SN (SPAdes) (version 5) | ecosystem: Environmental > Aquatic > Freshwater > Lake | place: Lake Michigan... | reverse complement strand
TTGGAGCGACTTACCCGTGACGGCTTCGGAGACGCGGCCGTTGATACTACCCGCCGCAGCTTGTGAAAAAGCCGTGGACGAGAGCAGGGCCAGCGCGAGGAGCGCGAGGGCGGCGACGGCGAGGAGCCGTCGCGCTGTTGAGTGAGCGAGCGTGCAGGTGAGTGCGTTGAAGTGCATAGAAATAACAGCACGATGTTCCCACGCTTGGGTGACAAAACGGCGTCGGGTGAGTGACGAATCCGTGAAGTGTTCTCGTTTGCGCGGTAATCCAGAATTTCCAACGAGGCCCGAGCCACTCTTCGCGCGTTTGTCACCTTTTCGCCATCTGTTTGTAACAATTTTCCCCTAAGCTCTCCTTGCCCCAAAACCCCGACCGAGAGCAACGACCATGGCTAGCCTCAAATCCAAACACCTCGCCGCAATCGTCGGCCTGCTCTTCTCCGCCTCTGCGGTCCTCGCTCAGGACAGCGGTCCGCTCCTCGATGCGCTGATCCGCAAGGGTATTCTCACCAATCAGGAGGCCGAAGATTTGAGGGCGGATCTCGCCCGAGACAACAATACCATCCCGGCGAAAGCGGTTGGTGGCGGCAAGGCGACTGATCGACTCAGCATCGGCATGCGCATGCAGATGCAGTATGCGAGCCTAGACACCGATATCAAAAATGTGGCGGTCGGCCCGGTGGCCGTCGACCATGCTTTCCTGCGGCGGGTATACATTACCTTTAAAGCCGGAGTCGGTGGCAATTGGGGCGCGACGATGACCTACGACCTCGCGGCAGGCGGCTATGATGACGCGATCATCGAGTGGAAGCCCACACCGGATCGCACGTTCAATTTTGGCCTCCGCAAGGTGAACGTCGCCGCCGAAGAGCGCGGCTCGAGTGGCGACATCCGCGCGATCGAGCGTTCGTCGGTGACGCGTTATTTCGTCGAGTCCAATAACGGTCGTCGGCTCGGCGCGGCCAGCTATCGCACGGGTGTGTTTCTCGACGGAAAAAAAGAGTTCACGCCAACCAACGGTATTGTTTACAGCGCTGCCGTCACGACGGCGGCACGGAACGAGAACTTTGCGGTGGCGTCCTCCACCGGTGATGCGAGCACCAACCGTCCCGCGTTTTGGGGTAACTTCGGTGTCACCGGAAAACTCCCGAATAACGGCAGCTGGGTGGTGGGCGTCGGCACGGGCTACATGCCCGATCAGGGTGGTTTCGGCACCACGAATTTTGGCCGGGGTTTCGACCTGAACATCTACTCGGTCTATACCAATGTGTCGGCCGGTCGCTTCGGCTTTATCGCCGAATACCTCACGGCCACGATCGAGCGGGGCTTCAACGCGACGACCGAATCCAGTCCGAGCGGCGTGTATTTCCAACCGTCGTTCCTCTTGAACGAGTCGATCGAACTCGTCGCCCGCTACGCGACGGTTGATTCGGACAAACGCGGTTTACAGCTGTCCGACGTGATTCGTTCCGCGCCATCTGGCGGCACGATGAACAAATCCGAAGAGTTGTATTTTGGCGGTAACTACTACCTTCGGGCCAACGATCTCAAGCTCCAGCTCGGTCTCGTCTCCGGCAAGACCAAGGAGACGATCACTGGTGCCCCGGCCGAGGCGAAGGTCATCGGTCTCCGCTCCCAGATGCAGATCCAATTCTGAGTTAAGTCGTCACCATCAACACCGTTTCCCATGAATAAAGCTCTCCTCCTCCTCGTTGCGGCGATCACCGCCACCGGCGTCCGCGCCGATACCAAACTCGTCATCAAGGGGTCCGACACCTTGGGCGCCAAGCTCGTCCCGACGCTCGCTGAAGAATACAAGGCGAAGCACCCCGGTGTTTCATTCGAGATCGCCGCCGAAGGCTCCACGACCGGCATCACCGCCGTCATCGATGGCACCGCCCAACTCGGCATGAGTTCGCGCCGGGCAAAACCGACTGAAATGTCGGCGGCGAGCGCCAAGGGAGTCACGCTCAAGCCCATCATCGTCGCCTACGACGCCATGGCCGTCGTCGTGAATGCCAATAGCCCGATCGCTAAGCTCTCCAAGAAACAGGTGGAGCAGATCTTCGCCGGTGACATCACGGATTGGTCCGCGGTGGGCGGTAAGCCCGGCAAGATTTCGATCTATACGCGCAACACGTCGTCCGGCACCTACACCGACTGGAAGGATCTCGCGATGAACAAACGCGACTACGCCAAGTCCTCGCAGAAGATGGCGGGCAACGAGCAGATCGCGGCCGAGACGGCCAAGAATCCGTCGGGCATCGGTTACGTGGGGCTCGCCTATATCCAAGCCGAGGGAATCAAGGTCGTCGCCATCGACGGGGTCCTCCCGACGAAGAAAACGGTGCAGGACAAGTCTTATCTCTACGCGCGGCCGGCGTTCTACTACACCAACGGTGAGGCCTCTGGTGAGGCCGCGAAGTTTCTCGAATTTACCCTCAGTGATGCTGGTCAGAAGATTGCCGAGAAGATCGGCTTTGTCTCGATCCGCTGAGGTTCAATTTCAGCAATGAGTGCACAGCGCGCCGGATTTCCGGCGCGCTTTTTTTTGGCGGTGATACCAACATCCTTTGAACTCTGGATCTTTTGGTAGCCGCGAGCGCCGAAGACTGGACGGTTTGCTAATCGCTGGCGCTCGCGGCTACCAGTAAGACCAACGGCCCGTATGTTTCAGACTTTGCCATTGTCAGCCCGCCCGTTGGGCGGGCAACCCGGCCACCGGCCGGGCCTCCAGCGGGCAACCCGGCCTACAGCCTAGAAACCAAAGGACGTTGGTATCGGAAGCCTCCAAGCCGCCGCAGACTTCACTCAGGTTCCCGCGCGTAGGAGCTCGCTTGCGAGCGATTTGAGGCTGCGGAGCGCGGCCGATTTGAGGCTGCGCTGCTCACGCCCGTCATATTGCCCGCAAGCGAGCTCCTAACTCATACCAACGGCCCGTATGTTTCAGACTTTGCCATTGTAGGCGCGCCCGTTGGGCGGGCAACCCGGCCACCGGCCGGGCCTACAGCGGGCAACCCGGCCTACAGTCTAGAAACCAAAGGACGTTGGTATAAATCATTGTCTGAATCTTTTGGGCGATTGCAGCGGTGATGGCGTCGATTTTTCACAGGGCGCTTTCTGCAGCGCGGTGCGGGTGAAGCGATCGTCTGAACCGCGGAGGAGGCGAGCCCAAAAACGGGCCGATCCAGCGGCGCGGGATTGGTCGAAAAAAGATGGGGACCGGTGCGGCGAGCGGCGCGTCTGCGTCCTTTTCCGAGCTTAAATTGCAGCTGTTGTCGAACTGCGCGTGGCAGGGGGCAAGGATGGCGAGGCCACTGAAAAGCCAGACAAGCGTCCGCGTGTGAAACGGAGGGCGAGCGGGAGGCGGTTCAACGAACCCCGGCGTCACGGAATTGTAACAGCACGTCGCTTGACGATACGTGGCGCCCTTGGCGTCTTCGTCGCTGAAGAATGAGCGAGCCAACTACAACCGCGGCTCCCGCCGCACCCTCCGGATTCGCGATCCAAAAAAAGCGGCTGCGCCTACTCGGGTTAACGGTGGATGATACGATCAAAGCCTTTTTCGGGGGCAATGCGATCGTGGCTATCGTGGTACTGACCCTCATCACCGTTTTCCTGATGCGGGAGGGGCTCGGGTTTTTTGCTCAAAACAATCAGAGCCTGCAGGTTTACCGACAGGCTGGGCTGGAGTATGTGGATTTCATCCGCGCACAGGTGGACGACCACACCGCCCTCACCCGCTACCTTTCGGATTTGCGGCTGCGGCAGCTCATCGCGTTGACCGAAGGACGGAAGCTGTCGCTCGACGAGGCCAACGCGGCGCTCGCGAAGTTTGACGAGTTTTCCGATTCGTTTTCAGGCACAGTCGATCCCGTGCGGAGCCTCTTGTCGGACCTCACCGAGCAAGCGACTGCAATCAAAACCAAGTTCATTGTTACCGGAGACAAAAAAGAAGAGCGGGCGCAGTTGCTGGCCGAAGGTAAAACCGCCGAGGCCGCCGCAGTCAAAATCGAGGAAACGGATTTTGCGGCGGAGTTGAAACCGCTGCTGGCGACGCTGCCGGCTTTCAAGGAGGCCAATCGGGAGTTTAGCCGAGGGTTGACGGCGAGTCTGGAGCGAGCGCCCGTGCTGCCGACGCCGGAACTCGTCGCGCGGATGGAGCGCCTGAAACAATTGACGCGCGACTACCTCGCGAGTTTGCCTGCCGTCGAGCGCAGCTTGGCGACGTGGGACTACACGCTGCCCATTCCCGCGTGGCAGACCGTATCGTCATTTGTGTTTGGTCGGCAGTGGCTGACGGCGAGTTTCTGGCAGGACTGGTACGGAGTGATCCCGCTATTCATGGGCTCGCTGATGGTCTCGATCGTGGCCTTGACTTTGGCTGTGCCGCTGGGCGTGGGCGCCGCGATTTACATCAACCAAATCGCGTCGTTGCGGGAACAACGCGTCATCAAGCCCTGTATCGAGTTTATCTCGGCGATCCCCTCGGTGGTGTTGGGTTTTTTCGGGATCGCCGTGCTCGGTCAGGCGCTCAGGGCACTCTCGCAGTTTTCCTGGCTGTCGTGGGTGCCGGGCTTCCCTTACAGCGAGCGGCTGAATATTCTCACGGCCGGCTGCTTGCTCGCGCTCATCGCGGTGCCGACGATTTTCACGCTCGCCGAAGATGCCCTGAACAACGTACCGCGGGCTTTGAAGGAGGCGTCATTTGCGCTCGGGGCTTCGCGTTTGCAGACGATCGTGAGGATCATCGTGCCCGCTTCGCTTTCCGGCATTATATCCGCCGTGCTCTTGGGACTGGGCCGGGTGATCGGCGAGACGATGGTGGTGCTGCTCTGCGCGGGCAACCGGATCGCCATTCCTGATTTTACAGACGGCCTTTCGGTGGTGACGCAACCGGTGCACACCATGACAGGCATCATCGCCCAGGAAATGGGGGAGGTGGTGCGGGGCAGTATCCACTATCGAGCACTGTTCGTGGTGGGTCTCGTGCTGTTTTTACTCTCTTTGATCATTAACTACGCGGCGCAAAAAATCGTCCGCAAGTATCGGATTTCCATCGGCTGAACTATGAGCGCGCCCACCGCCCATCTTTTTCAGAGCCAGCCCAACGCCGCCCGCCGTTCGGAACGCGCGACGTTCTGGTTGTTTCGCTCAGCGACTTATCTGGTGCTCGCGTGCGGACTGGCCGTGTTCGGGACAATCTTCTTCAAGGGGGCAGGTACGGTTTTTAAGGCCGAGGCGCCGTTTATCAACACGACCTTTTTCACGGACGCGCCAGAGTCGCTCTACCTTTTCGAGTTCGAAGGGAAAAAATATGAAATGGGGGACCGTGAGTTCCGTGCCTTTAAAGAAAAACATCCGGCGGCGGCCACGGTGAAGTCCGAAAGTTATGTTTATTCGGCTGGTGGAATTTTTCCATGTATCGTCGGGACGGTCCTCTTGGTGGTAGGCTCGATGACCATCGCGCTCGTGCTTGGGGTGTGCGCGGCGATTTACCTCAACGAATACGCGCGGGACGGTCTATTTATCCGTTTTGTGCGGCTCGCCATCTTGAATCTGGCCGGTGTGCCCTCGATCGTCTTCGGCCTCTTTGGTTTTGGCATGTTCGTGATTTATTTTGGCTGGAATGTCTCGCTGCTCGCCGGCTGGTTCACGCTCGCATTTATGGTGCTTCCGGTCGTGATCACGGCCAGCGAAGAGTCCCTGAAAGCGGTGCCCAAGGGATTTCGCGAAGGCTCCCTCGCACTCGGAGCGACGAAGTGGCAGACGATTCGACTGAATGTAGTGCCTTATGCTCTGCCGGGTATTTTGACATCGTCGATCCTCGGCATCGCGCGGGTGGCCGGTGAGACGGCTCCCATTATGTTCACCGCCGCGTATGTCGTGCGCGACAAGCTGCCATGGGACGTCGCGAAAGCTGGGGACTTCTTTCTTCAGGGCGTGATGGCGCTGCCTTATCATATTTATGTCGTGAGCTCGAAGATTCCGCAAAACGAATATACGGAGCGCGTACAATACGGCACCGCCTTTGTCTTTCTTTTGGTCGTGGCCTTCATCGCCGCGAGTTCGATCATTCTCCGCAACAAGCTTCGCAGCCGCTACAAATGGTGAACGCCGCCCCCATTCTCATGGACACACCTTCTTCTGCCCCCGCCAAGTCCTCGGCGTACAAGCCCACCGTTCGCCTCTCGCCGGCATCCGTGCCCTCGGCCCCCGTGCCCGGTGCCGCAGCTGCGCCGATGGGCGAGACCCTCGTGGATATTTCCCACTTGGATTTTTTCTACAACACGTCGCAGGCGCTGCACGACATCAACCTGAAGATCGAGGCAAAGAATGTCACCGCGTTCATCGGTCCTTCCGGTTGCGGCAAGTCCACGCTCCTGCGGTGCTTGAACCGGATGAACGACTTGATTGACGGGACGCGCGTCGCCCGCGGCACGATCAAGATCCATGGCGTGGACATCTACCAGCCGGACGTCGATGTAATCGAATTGCGCAAGCGGGTGGGCATGGTGTTTCAGAAATCGAATCCCTTTCCCAAATCAATTTACGAGAATATCACCTTTGGCCTGCGGCTGCAGGGCATGAATGACCCCGCGAAGCTCGACGAAATCGTGGAGAAATCCCTGCGCGGTGCCGCCCTCTGGGACGAAGTGAAGGATCGTCTCGGTGCCAGCGGCATGGGACTGTCCGGTGGTCAACAACAGCGCCTGTGCATTGCCCGCGCCATCGCCGTGGAGCCCGAAGTGATCTTGATGGACGAGCCGTGCTCGGCGCTCGATCCGGTGGCGACGGCTAAAGTCGAGGAGCTGATTCAAGAGCTGCGCTCGCGCTTCACGATCATCATCGTGACACACAACATGCAGCAGGCGGCGCGTTGCTCGGATAAGACGGCGTTTTTCTATCTTGGTAAACTCATCGAGTTCGCTGACACCCGCGACATCTTTACCAAGCCTGCCAACGCCCAGACCGAAGCGTATGTCTCCGGTCGCTTCGGCTAATTTCTTTACCCGCATGACCCACTACAGCCAAGAAATGACCCACCTCAAGGAGAGCCTGCTGGCGATGGCGAGCCATGCGGAATCTGCTGTCGCGCGGGCGATGCGCGCCCTGGTGGAGCGGGACGATGCGCTCGCCCTCCAAGTGCAGTCGGATGACAACATCCTCGATCAATTCGAAATCGAGATCGATGACACGGCGCTCCACTTGCTTGCCAAGGCTCCGCTCGCGACCGAGCTCCGGCTCATTACCGCCGCGATGAAGATCTCGGGTAATCTTGAGCGGGTCGGGGACGAAGCGGTCACCATGGCGCGGCGCGCCATCGTGCTGGGCGCGGAGCCACAACTGAAAGCGTACATTGACCTGCCCCGGATGGCTCACCTGTCGCTGGAAATGTTGCGCGATGCCATCACCGCGTTTGTGAGTCGTGAGCCGGAAAAGGCGCGAGCAGTGATTCCGCGAGATCACGAAGTTGATGACCTCAACCGGCAACTCCACCGCGAACTTTCGAGTTTTATGGCGGAGAGCCCGGCGACGATTACGCGTTGTCTCAATCTGATGGTGATTTCAAAAGCGATTGAACGTATTGCCGATCATGCTACGAGCATCGCTGAAGAAGTCGTCTATCTCTACGAAGCGAAAGACATCCGGCACTCCGGACAGAAAAATTATGAAACCGAAAATCCTGGTCGTTGACGATGAACCCGATGCACTCGAAGTGCTCGGCTTCAAACTGAAGGAAGCCGGCTACCTGCCTATTTTCGCCAAGGACGGAGGCCGAGCCATCACCGCGACACGGGATGAGCGGCCGGCACTCATCGTACTCGACCTCATGTTGCCCGAAGTGGACGGCCTCGAGGTGTGCAAGATTCTGCGGCGGGATTTGGCGACGTCGATGATTCCAATCATTATGTTGACGGCGAAGGCCGCAGAGATGGATCGGGTGATCGGGCTTGAACTGGGTGCTGACGACTACGTCACCAAACCCTTCAGTCCGCGGGAATTAGTTTTGCGGATTAAGAAACTCTTGGCCCGGGTTAAGGCCTCGGACGAGCCGGTGTCTCAATTACGTTTCGACGAACTGGAAATCGATGTGCCACGCCACTCGGTGATGATTTCTGGCAAACCGCTCGTGCTCACGGCCACGGAATTCAAGCTGCTCGAACTGCTTGCCCGCCGCCGCGGGCGGGTGCAGACGCGGGACCGTTTGTTGCAGGACGTGTGGGGTTACGACAATCCGATCGAGAGCCGAACGGTGGACACGCACATGCGCCGCCTGCGCGAGAAGCTCGGCGAGACAGCTCGGTTCCTCGAAACCATCCGCGGCGTGGGCTACCGGTTTTTGGCACAAGACTGAGCCCCGGTGCGTGTTTCAGATGAGGCGAGCACTGGGTTTTTGCAGGAGGCTGGCCGCAAATCGCCCGCAAGCAGGCTCCTACCTTGAGGAAAATAATGCTACGAATTAACGCAAATTGGACTACGCGCCGGAAGTTCGTCACTTGAACAGCGGAGGCCGGGCGCGTTGACCTCCTAGCCTTTTTGCGTTGCCGATACTTTCCACGTGAGCATCCGCGAATTTTTTCTCCTGACGGCACTCGCCGCGGCCGCCCTAGCTGCTTGGCGGTTTTGGACGCGTTTACACACGTCGCAGAGACGCCATGAAGCCACCTTAATCGGGCTGCGCGGCAGTCACGCTGAGGCCTTGCATGCGCACACTGCGCGGCTGGAAGCGATGCTGGACAGCATGATCGAAGGTTTGGTGGTCGTGGATGCTCGGGGCCGAATCGCGCTGGCCAACCGCGCCGCGGAGGATTTTTTCGCGTTTTCCCGCATGATGGTCGGCGGGACCCTGCTGGAGGTAATTCGCCACCACGAAGTCGCGGCGCTGGCTGCGCGGGTGGTCGCCGAGGGTTCTTTCGCCGAACACGAAGTACGCCTAGAGGGTCCGTTGCCACGGGTACTCCGTCTCAGCGCGGTGGCGCTGCGTGATGCGGCGGGGGCGCCGGCCGGGGCGGTCCTCGTTTTTCACGACGTGACGCGAATCAGGGAGCTGGAAGGTGTGCGGCAGGATTTCGTCGCAAACGTCAGCCACGAGTTGCGCACACCGCTCTCCCTCATCAAGAGCACGGCTGAGACTCTCCTCGACGGTGCAAAGGACGATCCGGCGGTCGCGACCCGTTTCCTGGAGATCATCGACAAGCACGCGAATCGGTTGACGCTGCTGATCGACGACCTGTTGTTGCTGGCCCGTTTGGATTCCGGCCGGGTCGCGCTGAACTTCCAGGCGCTCGCGCTGAGGGACTCGGCGCAGGATTCGCTCGACGATTTCGGGATCGTGGCTCGGGCCCGCTCCGTGACCTTGGAAAATACAGTGCCAGCCGGTTTGGTGGCGCGCGCTGATCCCGATCGTTTGCGCCAGGTGCTTTCTAACCTGATCGACAACGCGATCAAGTATGGTCGGCCCGAAGGGCGGGTTACGATCGCAGGCAGGGCGCTGGCTGGTGAGCGGATCGAACTGTCCGTGCGTGACGACGGTCCGGGCATTCCGATGGAATCAAAGGAACGGGTGTTTGAGCGTTTCTACCGGGTGGACAAGGCGCGCTCGCGCGAGCAGGGCGGAACGGGGCTCGGGCTGGCGATCGTGAAAAATGTGATGCAAGCCCACGGAGGCGAGGTGCGGGTCGAGAGCTCGCCGAGTGCGGGCACGACGTTTTTTCTGACGCTCCCGGCGATGAAAGTGAATTAGGATTATTCTCTGAACTTACCGGGCAGGTGTGGCGGCGACGAAATTAGCGGCGTCGTCTGTGCTGCCGGTTCCAGAGTACTTGGCGAACTGCGGATAATGAAAAAGAGGGCGAGTGCGTAGCACCTTGCCGTCGTTGTCCTTCACCTGACCGAGAAGCTGGTCGGGTGCCATGCCCTCCTCCACCCAGCGGACGAGCGCAGCCTGCGTGCCGCTCGGCGTCGGCCCCGCGCCACGGAAACCGTGATCGACGCCAGGCACGAGAAACAGGCGCGCAAACTCCGCTGTCTTCTCCGCGCCACCCATGCGCTGCTGCACGCGTTCATAATACTCGATCGTGCTTTGGGGCGGGATCAACTGGTCGGCGAGGCCGTGCGTTATGATCAGCTTCCCGCCGCGATTGCGGAAGCGAGTGAGGTCGGGATCGTCGGCACTGAAGACCGGACCGAACTGCTCGGCCGACTGGCTGAAGAACAACTCGAACTCGTCGCGCTTCAGCGTGCGGACATCGTAGCTGGGGCTCTGCGCGAGAAAAAACTTTACCCACTCGAACGCGATGCCGAACGGCTTGCCGGTGAGCGGCGTGCCCTCGGTGCCCGCGACGGCAAAGAGGTTCGTGCCTCGCGTGTAACCATGCCAGAGACGCTGACCGTCGCGCGAACGCGCGCCGTCCCAAATCTGCCGCAGCACCGCCGCATCGGCGTCGGTAAACGTCTCAAGACCGACCCTCATTCCAACGAGCGCCTGCGGATCCCACGTAGCACGGATCGGATCGTCAATCACGCCGTCTGTCACGCCATCGGCGGCATCGCCCGCTGCGACTGCGGCGGTGGTGGCGGCGTCGAGTTTGGCTTTGGAAACGTAGTGGTTCGCCTCCTGCATCACGGCCTGCGCCCACAAACTGCCCGGCACCATGCGGGCCCAATTGACGGCGGGGCAGCCGGAGAAGATGCCGTCATAGTCTTCAGGATACCGCTGCGCCTCCATCAAGCCCTGGCGCCCGCCGGTGGAGCTGCCGATAAAATAAGCGTAGCGCGGGGCCTTGCCGTAAAACGCCGTTGCGAGCGCCTTGCCGACGACGGTCATCTCGTGAATGCCGAGGTAGGCGTTATCGCGGATTTCCTGCCAGTTGAGCCGACCGTTGGCGTGGAGGGCGAACGCACCGCTCCCGCCCTCGTGGCCGGTGTCGGTCGCGGCGGTGGCAAACCCCTGGGCGACCGGACCCCGAAGGCTATTGGCGCTGCCGCCGTTAAAGCCACCACCGCCGTTGCCCATGAATCGGCCGTTCCAGTTCTTCAACGGGAGGGCGACCCAGACTGTCACGCGGTCGGTCGCGGGCGGGTGCGTCACCACGGCGGTGATACGCACGGAGCCCTCGGCCTCGTTGACGACGATGGACGTGAGGGTGGTATTCGGGAGGAGGACCTTCCGCAGATCGTCCGGCGTACGCACCGGCACGATATCCGGGTAGAGCGACACCGGACGCTGGGCGAGCGCCGTGCTCGTTAGCAACAACGAGGCGAAAAAGCAGAGGAGCGGGGTTTTCATGAGTAAAAATGAGACGGAGCGAATCGTGCGCTCGCGGTCATGCGAGCCCTGCGGCCAGACCGTGCAGAACATTTAACGGAAGCGGAATATGAGGTGGCTCCTTCGGTTCTTTCATGACCCTCGGGCGTTTGTGCACACCGGCGAAGAGGGTGCGGAGCAGCGGATGTAACGGGAAGTGAAGTCCGAGATTGAGCAGCCTCACGGGAAATCTTTCATCCAAGCAGTCTGCGGCCAGTCCGTGCCGACAGTGGCAGGCTGCGGGGTGCCCGGGGTGCTGCGGCCTCGCTCGATATCGGCGCGCAGGAGGCGGCCGAGGCGTTGGACGATTTCGGGGTGCGCGCTGGCGACGTTGGTGGTTTCGGCCGGATCGGCGGTGAGATCGTAGAGTTGGAACGGCGGAAGGGTGGCGAGATCCGTACGCTGGGTCTGGAGCCATTGGCTGGGGGCCGGCGTGGGGGAACTCCAGCCGCCGGAACCCGGCCAGAGGAGGAGTTTCCAACGGCCATCGCGGATCGCGAAACGGCCCTCGGCAGAGTGGCTGACGAGGGAGGTGCGGGCGGGCGCTATCACGGGCGAGACGCCCGGGCCAATCGGCATTACGCCGCCGCCGCGCAGCAGCGAGAGGAAACTGATGCTGTCTTCGGCGGCGGTGGCGGCGATCTGGGTGTTAAGGATTTCGGCACAGGTGGCGAAGAGGTCGAGTTGCTCGACGAGGGCGTGGGTCGTCGTGCCGGCTTTGATAGTCGCGGGCCAATGCGCGATGAACGGCACGCGGTGGCCACCCTCGAAGAGATCTGATTTGTAACCGCGAAAGCCGGCGCTCGGATCATGCTTGAATTTCGCGTGGGCAGGGACGTTAGCGGCGGGGGCGAAGCCGTTATCCGACGTAAAAATGATGAGAGTGTTTTTCGCGAGGCCGTGTTTCTCAAGGGCGGCGAGGAGGCGGCCGACGTCGGCGTCGACTTGGGAGACGAAGTCGCCGTAGGACGTGGTGTGAGTTTTTCCCTCAAACTCGCGCGTCGGCAGAATCGGCGTGTGTGGTGCGGCGAGTGGAAGGTAGAGAAAGAAGGGCTTGCCGTCGCGGGCGGCGGCGCGTTCAGCAAAGAACGCGAGGGATTTTTCGATGAGCCGGGGCTGCACGTCTTCCATCTTAAAATCGGGCCCGATCGGGCCGCCGCGCCACAGTTTGGGGACAGGGCTGTCGGCGATGGTAGCCGTGGGCACGGCGGTGGCGCGATCGTTGGCCAGCCACACGTAGGGCGGCATGTCGAGGGATGCGCTGATACCGAAGAAGCGGTCGAAGCCATAGGCGAGCGGGCCGTTGGCGAAGGGTTGGGCGAAATCGACGTTTTCGAGTTGAGTGCCGGTGCGCGTCCAATCGAGGCCAAGGTGCCATTTGCCGAAGACCGCGGTGGTGTAGCCGTGTTCGCGGAGGAAGCTCGCGACGGTGGGACGGTGCGCCTCGATGAGCGGTGGGTGGTAACCTTGCAGCACGCCTTGTTTCAGACGTCCACGCCATGCGTAGCGGCCGGTGAGGAGCGCGTAGCGGGCGGGAGTACAGAGGGAGGAAGCGGAGTGGGCGTCGGTGAAACGCAGGCCGTCGCGCGCGAGGCGGTCGAGGTGCGGAGTTTGCCAGGCACTCTTCGGATTATAACAGGACACGTCGCCGATGCCGAGGTCGTCGGCAAGGATGTAGACGATGTTTGGCGGCGGAGTCGCGGCCCGGGCGGCGAACGCGATAAGCAGGGCCCCAACGGCAGCGAGGATCACCCGGTTACTTCGTCTGCCGAACCGCCCGATTTTCCCAAAGGGAGTGTCACGTATTACGTGACACTTGATTTCGAGTATTTTTTGAGAAAAACGTGACAGGGTCATGGGAGGAGTGGGGAGGTCATTCGAGGGGCGTCGGTTTTCTCGGTATGTTGCCAAAAATACGCTCGGAGGAGAAAAAGCCGAGCGCGCGGGTCAGCGCGAAAACGGGGCGGGGGAGGCCGCCTCTCACGAAGCGGACTACGAGCCGCGCAGGAAATCTTGAAATCGGGCGCCGAGAATCGGGCATCTGGGAATTTCCGGGAAATAAACCATTCATGACGTCACCTCAAATTTCTAGATACCCGCTGCCCGACCTCACGCTCTCCGCGGCCATTCGCTCCGGGGTAGGGGCGCACTAGGAAATCGTGAGCGTCGTCTTAAATGGAGTCAGGCCGGTGAGGTATACGCTCTGACCATCCCATTTCGGGAGAGCACCGCGGACTTGCTCGTAGGTGTGTTCGACGCGGCCGGGGCCGAATTCGATGGTGTCGTCGCCGACGGTGTAGTTGCCGGTGCCGCTGCGGAGGAAAAAGGCGTCAGGGACGCGGGGCACGGGTTCGACGCCGGTGAGTTTTCCGCCGTGGCGGAAGGCGAGCTCGATGGAGACGGGGACGTCGGCTGTGCCGGTAAGGGAAATCGCGAGGGTAAATTTTCCGGAGAATTCGGTGACTTCGACGCTGGCTTCGAGGCGCTGGACGTTGCTCTGCTGGCGCATGGCCTTGCTATTGGTGGCGAGCGTGCCGTTGGGTGCCATTTTGGTGTGATCGCCAAGGGCGATCTGCGCGGCGGAGAGCGGTTGGAAGTAGGGGCCCTCGAGGGACTGGCGGAGAATATAGCTGCCGGCGCGGACTTCGAGGGTGTCGGCCGTGAACTGGCCCTTGCCAAAAAACGCGGTCGCGAAACGCACGGCCTCGAGGGCGGCGGAGTTTTTGCGGAACGAAAACAGCGTGGTGTTGTTGGCGAGGATGGTCGCGCTCGCGGAGCCGCGGCGGATGCGCGCGAGCGTGGAGTAGGAAAAATGTTTCGCGTAGTCGGTGGGTAACGGAGCGTCGGCAGGGAGCGCGCGGAGGAGCGCGGGTTCGGTCAGAAATGCGGCGAGTTCGCCGATCTGGGCGCGGGCGGTGCGTTCGATCTGGCGGCACATCGCGGCGAAGCGGCCGTTGTTGTCGTGCAACGCGAGGGTGCGATACGAGTAGTAGTAGCGGGCCATGCTGCCGCGCTGGTAGCGGTCTTGGCGGCGCGAAGCCTCGGTGACGACCTCGCCGTCGGGGTGGACGTAGAAGATGGTCATTTCGAGATTGCGCCGCACGGACTCCAGCAGTGCGGGCCGCTGGAGGTGCCGCGCGACGGTGATGAGCGCACGGTTCACAATCGGCGAGTAGACGGTGGTGCTCTTCTCAGTGTATTGGCCGTCGGGATCGAGATCGACGGTCTCGGCGAGCCATTGGTCGATGCGCGCGACGTAGCTCGCATTAGGGAAAAGGCCGTTGGCGGACGCGAGAGCGGCGCACACAACCCAGCGGTGGTTGGGTGTGTGGACACCACCGGTCACGAGGCCAGCGGCTCCGCGCGTGATGAATTTCCCAAGTTCAGTGGCAAGAGCAACGAACGCGGGCACGGGGCTCGCGCGGAGGAGAACGCAGGGGGGGCACACGACCTCCAAAATGAACGCCATGTCAGGTGGCGAGTGGAAATTCGTGGCGAAGTAATCGACGGTGCCGTCTTCGGGATGTTGCGCGGCGAGCATGTAGGCGACGGCGAGACGCAACGGCTCCACGAGATCGGTGGACTTGTAATATTTCGAGCCGGGTGCGCAGGCAGCGCACGCTAGGGCGGAGATAAAGCCGGAGGTATTTTGCGGGGTGTGGAGGCCGTATTCGTTGACCTGTCCGCCGAGCCAACGATGGCCGCTGCGGCGCTCTTGCTTCGCAAGCAGCGCGGGGATGCCGGCGTCGTTGGCGCGGATGAATTCGCGGAGGAGCTCCTCGGAAGCCGCCGGAATCGCCTCGGCAGCGAAAGAGCGGGGGCCGAGCGCGGCGAGGGATGTGAGAGTGGCGGTGGAGGCGAGGAAGTGGCGGCGATGCATGGAGGGGAAAATTAGCGTTCGATGTCGAGGGAGAGGAGGAACTCCCGGCCGGCTTGACGGCCGTAGTTGCGGGCGACGCCGTTGGTGAACGTGCGGGTGACGAAGACGCGGGCCGTGTTGAAGACGTTGTTGGCGTTGAGCTGCACGCGGCAGGTGGAATTAGCGAAACCGCGGAAACGGTAGTTGGCCATCAGGCCGGTGAGGACGTAATGCTCGGAATAATACGGATTGTCACGGTCCGTGCGGACCTTGCCCTTGGCGTCGATTTTGTTGGGGAAGCCGATCGCGCTCGGAGCACGATAACGAAAGTTTATGGACGTGCTTGCGCCCTTGAGGCGGCCCTCGGTGAAGCTGCGGGTGACGACGGCGTTGGAGCGCCAGGTCTGGGAGTTTCCGCCGGGGTTGCCGAGGCTCGCTTGGATGTCATCGAGCGGGCTCTGGATAAGTTGCGCGTGGGCGGCTTCGACGGTGCGCGTCGCGTCGTAGGCGGCGGTGGCCCAGCCGCCGCGGTAGGCGCGCCAGGTCGCAAGTTTAGCGTCGAGGTAGTCATACCACGGTTGCGTGGAGAGGTCGTCGATTTCGGTGTCAGTGCGCCCGGCGTTCATGAAGATGCGCCAGTGGCGGGTCGGGTTGAAGGTGACTTCGACTTCCAGGCCCTTGCTGCTCCGGTCACCGGGCAGACGGAAATCGGCAGGGAGCGGGTTGCGCGCCTGGACGAAGAGCGGGTTGAGCGGGTAGGTCGGATCGTTGAGGTAGAGCTGCTGCTCAAAATTGATCAGATTCTGGCGGAGACCGGAGTCGCCGAGCGTGGTATTGCGATTGAGGGAATTGAAATAGTTGACCTTGAAATTGAGGCGGTCGTCGAGCAGGCGGAGACGCACGGAGTATTCGTGGGACTCGCCGTAGTTGGGCTCGACGACGGTGCCGGTGACGTCGCGCACGACGGCGACTTCGTTGAGCGAGGCATTGCGCGAATAGTCGTAGCCGAAGGAGACCCAGCGCTCGAGCCATGGCGGGCGGACGATGAAGCCGTAGTTCCAGCGGGTGGCGGAGCGGTAGGGCGTCCAGACGGAGGCGGGTTCTTTCTCGCGAAAATCGGCGTAGGCGCGATAGCCAGTACCGAGGGGATTTTGCGGGGTGATCGGTCCTTCGGTGAGGATGGGTTGGAACGAGCCGAAGTTGGAATTGCGCACGCGATCGTAGCGGACGCCGATGTTGGCCACCAGGTGGTTTTTGAAAAACACACTCGAGGTGCTCCCGGCGAGCGAACCGCGCTGGAGATGATTAGCGGAGGGCGCGGTGCCGACGCCGCCGACGGGATTCTCAAACGACGTGACGCCGAAGCGCTCGCCAGCGGCGGTCGTGAACCAAAGTGTCTCCATCAAATCGCCGTAGGCGGTCGGGGCGGCGAGGCCGTAGGCGCGGGGGTCGCTCGTGCTGCCGAACACCGGGAGGTATTGGCGCATGTTGATCTCGCGCTCGATGCTGAGCGGATTATCGCGCGCAGCGGCAGAAAGGAAACTGGGCTTGCCGATGATGAGATTGCGGAGCTGAGCGAGCGTGTAGGTTACGGAATCCTCGTAGCTGGCGAAAACGCCGAGGCGGTGCAGGCCGAGGTGGCGGGTCCAGCTGGCGTTCTTCGTGAAGTCCTGCTCATGAGTGCCGACGGCGCGCGCCTGATGGACCGCGAAGTCCGCCCAGTTGCCCTGGCCGGTGGAGCGATTGGACTCGAGGTACGGGCGGCCGTAGAGAGGATTTGCGGTCACGCCGTCTGGCAGAAAGGCATTGATGTCGACGAGGATGTCGTAGGCGTTATTGGCGAAGAGTTGCGTGGTTTGATTACGATAGGATTCAAAGGAGTAGCCGAGCTCGACAAACGTCGTGCGGGCAATGCGCTGCTCAATCGTCGCGGTGACATTGCGGCTGCGGCGGAAGTTGTAGCGGCTCCAGCCGGCGGGGTTCGTGTTCCACGGTAGGCCCGGATCAATGAGTGTCTGGGTGTTGCCAGCCGTACCGGCGCCGTCGGCGATATTGACGAAGACAGTGTTGCGCACGTCCTGGAAATTCACGAACGCCGGACTGCCGTTTTGCGGGAAAACGAAGAGCTGCGACTTTGTGCTGAAGGCGTAGGCGCGCGTCGTACCGTCGCTGAGTGCGAAGCTCGGCGCCGCCGGCCGGCCGGTGGTCGCGGCTGTGGCGGCGAAATTGCGATAGGTCTGCGGATTGCCGGCGCGCTGGGAGGCGAGCCAATGCAGGTAGCCGTTGTCACGCGCCATGGTGGTCGCGGGGCGGGCGTCGCGGCGGTGGTGATATTCGCCCTCGACGCGGACCGTGGTGTTCCGGAACGGCTGCCACGTCGTCGCGATGAAAGCGCGGCGGCTATCGTCATAGCCGGGTGTGATGAAATACTCTTTGTTTTCGCGCAGCGTCACGAGACGTAGCGCGAGTTTTTTTGGAACGAGCACCTGGCTGATGTCGAAGACGGTGCGTTCGGAGCCGTAGCTGTCGGCGCGGAGCGAGAGCTTTTGTTTGTTGCGCGTGAGGTTCGCGCGCGCAGAGGTGCTTTCGGCGGTGCCGGCGGAACCACCGAGACCGAATTGAACCGCATTGGCGCCGCTCACCAGTGAGAATCGCTCGGTGTTGTAGGAGTCGGCTTCGATGGTAGTGCGAAAATAATTACGCGTCTTGTCGATGTTGCCGAGACCGCGGGAATTGCCGGAATCGTCGGCGATGTTGCGGGAACCGGGGCGGGAGTCGGCATTGCCGTTGACGTTGTCGAAATAGGTCTGGGTCGTCGCGGAAAAGAGAAACGCCTCGTCGGTCGTCGTCGCGCCGATGTCGTCGAGAAAATCCTTCGTGAAGACCTGCACCTGCCCGGCGACATCGGCGAGGTCGATCTTGCCGCGGCCGCCCTGCAAAATGGCGGTGGACTGGTAGCCGCGCACAGAGTCGGGTCCGACCTCGAAGGGCGAGAGAACGATGGGCTCGTCTTTCTGGACCGCGGTTGGCGCTGCGGGCGCATTCGCGGGAGCTCGTTGGGCGGCGAGGATTGGCGCGAGGGCGATCGCGAGCGAAGCGGTCAACCACAGTCGGGCGGGGTTTGGGTTCATGGACATGGTCGTTGGAGCGGGTGGGGAAACTATTCACGAAGGGGGCGTGAATCCGTAGCGCAAGAGTGAACTTACGCTTGTCGTTCGCCGGGGGATGAGTCTTTTTTTGACGCGGCCGAATCCACTTTGGATTCGACTAGGGAAACCCTCACCCGAACTGAAATGCCCCCCTTGATCTGCTGTCGTAGTGCCCGCGTTATTGGATTTCTCATGGCCGCCGTCGTCGCGTCCTTGTCAGCCCAAACCTCACCACCCACCCCGCCCGCCACACCGGCGGCGGCGGCAACTGCAGTCGTTGAATTGAGTCCCTTCACCGTGAACACCAGTCGCGATGTGGGTTACCAAGCCGAGAATACGCTCGCGGGCAGTCGGCTGAATACTTCGCTGCGCGACACAGCCAGCTCGGTCTCGGTGTTCACGCGGGAATTTCTCGACGACCTTGCGATCACCGATGTGCGCGAGCTCGTGCAGTATTCGATGAATGCCGAGATTAGCTCGAACGAGAACCAGGCGGGGAGCGGCCAGAATCCGGTGGTCAACGCTCAGAGCCTGACGCCGCTCGTCTTGATCCGTGGTGCGGCGGCCAGCGTCGGGATGGATTATTTTTCGAGCATCACGCCCTCCGATGCTTATCGCGTCGGGCGGTATGAAGACAACCGCGGCCCCAACAGCATCTTGTTTGGGGTGGGCGCGCCGGGCGGACTGATCAACGAAAGCTCGAAAATCGCGAGCACCGCGCGCGACAGCGCCATGGTGCGCACCAGCGCAGGTTCCTTCGACCGGCATCGCCTCGAACTCGACGCCAACTGGGTGCTCCGGAAAGACCGGTTGGCGATGTCCGTGGCCGGTCTGCAGCAAGAGAATGGTGGGTGGCGCGCATTTGATTACCAAGATAAGAAACGCATTTTCTCGTCAGTCACGGTTCGGCCGGCTCGCTCGCTGACCGTGACGGCGATGGGTGAAATTGGCCGAGATATCACGGCGGTGATCCGCAATACGGTGGAAACGGACCAGGCTCTCGCGTGGTTGGACAATCGCAACGCGAAGGGTGTCAGCGCGGTGACGTTCGATCCCAACAATGCAGTCCCGACCACCGCGATGTCTGCGTTGGGCGTCACGGCGCGGGAAGTCGCCGCGACCGGCAACAACCACAAAGCGATCTTCATCGAAAATGATGGCACAATCTTCGATGCCCGCGGGAGCTTGCTTTCCGGCACCTACAACAACTCTGCCGTGCGCGCACCTGACGGCACGCCGGGTGTTACGTCGGGTGCGCTGAAGGTGTATGATCCGCGCATTTACCCCGGCAACGTCAACGCAGCGGGCCCAGGGATGTTTCGCCAGCAGACCCTGCGTAACTATACGATTACCGCCGACTGGCAGGCCACACGAAACCTAGCGTTCAACTTCGGGCGCAATTATCAATATTCGCGAGCGCGCGTGACGCTCATGACGGGGGCCGACCCCACGCTGCGGGGCGATCCGAACCGCACGCTGGGAGTGGGCGGACCAGCGAATCCCTATGCCGGCCGACTCTACTTCGATGGCGAATGGCGTCGAGATGACCACGTCGGCGAAGTCGCCGAGACGCGTCTGGCCGCCTCCTACGCGCTCGACACCCAGTCAAAATGGTTCGGCCGGCATCGTTTCGCCGCGTTGGTTTCACAAACGGAGCAGTTCGACGCGCGGGCAAATTCTTGGCTGGCTTTCGCCGGCCGCCCTTACAACGCCACGCCCGCGAACGCCAACAATCGCATCACCGTGCGCAATTACATCACCGAGGGCAGTTGGGCCACCTATCGAGTCGGCGACTGGCGCTCGTTGCCGTCGACGGTCAACTTCGACGGCCGGGCCTACACGCTGGCGTGGGCCAACGAAGTCGGCGGACCGAACAACAGCGGCGGCGAACAAAAATCCACGACAGCGCTCGGCGCGGTGCAGAGCCATTTTCTCGCCGACCGACTGGTCACGACCTTCGGCTACCGGCAAGACAAGGTCGATGTGATCGAGCTCGGATTCTACAATGATCCCGTGATCGGCGACGTCGTGGACCGCGATCGCAGCAAGAGCAAAACCACGAGCACGACCGGCTTCACGGGCACAGCGGGCGCCGTCCTGCACGTTTTCAAATGGATGTCGCTGGTCGCGAATCGCTCCAGCAACCAAGGCGTGCCCTCGTTCGTGCGGACGACCTTTCCGAAGGGTCAACTCGCGCCAGCCTCGAAAGGCATCGGCTCCGACTACGGCGTGAGCTTCGACGTGCTCGGTGGTCGGTTGAATGCAAAGTTTGTTTATTTCTCGTCCACGGAACAGGGGCGGATCACGACGAATGGTCTCGCCGGCGCCCCCGCCCGCAACACCCGCGTGATGGACGCATTTGCGGGAGTGTTGACGGGGAACGGGCTGCCGTTTTCGACGAGCCAGTGGCAGCCGATTTACAGCGCCTACAATCCGCCTGTCACGGCGGCGTCCTCGGATTCGCAGTCCAAGGGTTACGAAGCGAGAATCACGGCGAACCTGACACGGAACTGGCGGCTGGTGGCGAACTATTCCTACACGGATTTTATCCGTAAGAATGTCGGTGCGGAAGTCGCGCAATGGTATGGGTTGAAAATGGCGGACGACCGTTTCGTGCAGGGCGTGCGGCAGGATGCGACCGGTCGCTTCGTGGTTGACCCGAGCGCGTTCGAGCCGGGCATGACGGTAGCAAAGTGGCTCGAGCTGGGCGCACTGCGCGCACCGGCGAATGCATCGACGCTGACCACCTCAACCGGCAATTCGGTCGCCCAGGAAATCTACAACCTGGTCGACACGATGAACGCGGAGCGCGACGACGAGGAGAAACGCTGGGGACTGCGTCCGCACAAGGTTAGCCTGTTCACGGCGTATGATTTCAGGGAAGGACGCATGAAGGGATTCACCCTCGGCGGCGGCTGGCGCTGGCGCTCCGCCAACGTCATCGGCGCGGACTCCAAAGGGAATGAAATCACCGGTGAACCCATCATGGCGAACGATCTGATGATCGCGTACACACGGAAGTTTCAGCGGCTGCCCGGCCGGGTACGCGTTCAGCTCAATGTGTCCAACGTGTTTGATCACACCGATATTCTCCCCGTGCGGATTGCGACGGGCGCGAGTGTGCCGGATGGTTATGTGGTGCCTGGCGGTCGCGGGCGCGCCTATGGTCGTTACGATCTAGTGGCCCCCCGCGAGTTCCGCTGCACGACGACGTGGTCGTATTAAGTAATAAAAACGCCCGAGCACTGGAGAAAAGACCGCCGGGGCCAGCCCCGAGCATTCACGGAAAGTACGGTCGTAAGTGCGGAAGCGAGCTTACACGCGACGCGTTCGCCCAGCGGCGCGGGCAGAGTCGCTCCACCACGCTCACACTCCCGCACGACGCCGAAGCCCATCCACCACACTGCATGGTCGGGCAGATGGTTTGGGTAGATTTGGATTGTTCACACACTCGGCGATCCGGTTAAGTTGCGCGGAGTGGTTTTTTCTTCCGTTATCTTTCTCTTCTTCTTTCTGCCCCTGGTCTTGGCTGTGGGCCTAGCGTTGCAGGTGCTCGCCAACCGGCGGAGCGGCCAAGGCTCGGTGCTCGGTTGGGCCAATACGTGGCTGCTGTTCGCCAGCGTGGTGTTCTACGCTTGGGGCGAGGTCTACCTGGTGTGGGTGATGATCGCGTCGTGCTTGCTCAACTACGCGGGAGGATTCTGGTGCGAGCCGGGGAGGGCAGGGCGTCGCGCGGCACTGATCGGAGTGGTCACCGCGAATCTCGTGTTGCTCGCGTGGTTCAAATATAGCGGCCTCGCCGTGGAAATTGCCAATCGTGGCAACGCGGCACTCGGACACCTGTTCGGCGCCGACATCACCTGGGTGGCGGTCGTGCTGCCACTCGGGATCAGTTTTTACACTTTTCACGGCATCAGCTATGTCGTCGACGTGTGGCGCGCAAAAATCACGCCGTGCCGCAGCCTCCGTGATTTTCTGTGTTACTCGACGTTATTTCCGCAATTGGTCGCCGGTCCGATCGTGCGTTATTCGGAAGTAGCCGATCAATTCGTGCGCCGAAGGGTCGGGCGCGAGGATCTCGCGGAGGGTGCGCGCCGCTTTATCGCGGGTTTGGGTAAAAAGGTCCTGATCGCCAATCAGGTCTCGGTGTTGGCTGATGCTATTTTTTTGCTACCCGATTCAGAACGTACGGCAGCCGCAGCATGGGTCGGCGTGACCGCTTATGCCCTCCAGATATTTTTTGATTTCTCCGGCTACTCGGACATGGCGGTGGGGCTCGGGCGAATGTTGGGGTTTCGGTTTCCGGAGAATTTCAACTACCCGTATTCGGCTGGATCGATGCGCGAATTCTGGCGGCGTTGGCACATGACCTTGTCGCGGTTTTTCCGGGATTACCTCTACATTCCACTGGGAGGAAACCGCCACGGTGCGCTGCGCACCGCGCTGAATCTACTGGCGGTTTTCTCGCTGTGCGGACTCTGGCACGGAGCGAGCTGGAACTTTGTCGCGTGGGGATTATTTCACGGACTTTTCCTCGCCATGGAGCGCCTGCTGGAGCCGGTTACCGGACGCATGCCGAACTGGCTGCGACCGGCTGGCCATGGCTACACGATCGTCTCCGTGCTTTTGAGTTGGGTCATTTTTCGCTGTGATACGTGGGCGCAGACGATGGGTTACTTCCGTTCTATGGCGGGTCTGACGGCCAACGGTGGGCTTACGGCGATCCCCGCTAACGTAGTCACGACAGGCCTGTTGTATGCGGGAGCCGCCGGATTACTACTGTGTTCCCCCCTCTGGCCGACGCTGCGCAGCCGCTGTGCGCAATGGGCTGTAGGCGACCGAACGTTGGAGGCAACCGAAGTTTGCGTCGCGCTGGTCGTGTTATTTTTGTGCCTGATTTCGATGGGCGCGGGCACCCACAATCCGTTTATTTATTATCGGTTTTAACCGTGAATCCGCCGAACAAACACGTCACGCGCAGCTGGCATTTCGCAACGTTTGTAGGGCTAGTGCTGCTACTGTGCGTGCCTATCTTTAGCGCGGCGCTGCGCGTGCCTGAGCTCAAGAATGTCAGCGAAATGCGCCCGCTTGCGACCTGGCCAGACTGGAAAAAAACAAAAATAGAAAAATGGCCAACAGCCTTTGAAAGCTGGCTGGGCGATCATTTCCCCTCGAGAACGCGTATCGTCCAGTGGTATGGTCTGGTGCGTCACCGCTGGCTCGGGGAACCGTCGAGCCTCGTGGCCGTGGGAAGGGACGATTGGTTGTTCTACACCGGCGAGCGTACGGTGCCAGACTTGCTCGGCCGCGATCGGATGAACGAGACCGAATTAGTTAACTGGCAGCAAGCGGTAGAGGGTCGCCGAGCGTGGTGGCGTGAGCACGGCGCCGAATATCTCGTGGTGCTGGTGCCGAACAAGTCGACAATTTACCCGGAGCGGCTCCCGGCATTCTTACGCGCGCAGGCGCGACCGGGTAAACTGGATCAAATCATCGACCATCTCCGCATTCACCAATCACCTGTCTCCGTGGTCGACTTGCGGCCCGCGTTGTTCGCGGCCAAGGCGAAAGGCACGGTTTACTGGCCGACCGACAGTCATTGGAACGCCGAGGGTCTCGCGGCGGGCAGCGCGGCGATTTTGACCCGCCTGCGGGAAATGCGCGTGCCCCTGCGATCATCCGATGCATCAAACTGGACGACGATCGAATCCGTAGCGCGTGAAGGCGACTGCATCGGTTTGCTCACCATGAACGGACGTTGGCCCCTCGTGCCGGTGTCTCAACTCCGGCTCACGTTCCCTCCAGATTTTCGCGCGGTGCCGACGCCGCTCAGTGATTTTCCTGCGTGGAAAACGGTCGGGCCGTGGGGAACGCCGTTAGCGTTCGAACGGACCTCGGGCGTGGGCCGGGCCGTGATGATGTGTGATTCTTTCTTCCGCGTGGGTGGTCAACCCCGCGAGGTGAACTCACAGACCCCGCTCGTTTTGAGTTTTCAGCGTTTTGTCAGCCTGTGGAATTGGGTATCGACGACGAATTTAGCGACCTACGAAATGGTGGCGGACATCGCAGAAAAGGAAAAGCCCACCGTCATCATCGAGCAATGGACGGAACGATACTTGCGTACTCCGGCGCCAGATCACCCGGAGTTTCAACGGGCACGCTCGGCCGCGGCGGGCAAGTGACGGCCCGGCCCCGCGTCGGCAATCGACGCAGAAAAATTAAGCGGGCGAGAATCTGCCTACCTCTTCCGAGCGCAAGAAACGGGCGGGGGCGACACCGTGACGTCGTTGCGACAACTCTGCTGGCGGGATTGACGTGGTCTGCGCTGCCGGCGCGAAGCGGCGAAAATGTATCACACCGACGTCTTGGGATATTTGGACGATAGGCGAAACACCACTCGCTCACGCTCGCAGCTACCAGCAGTCAAAAAATCAAATGGCCTTGGTATCATAGACCGGGATGCATTCGGGAGGGGTGAGCCGAATTTTCAGCCAATCTTGTGAGTGCTACGGCCGCAGGAACCGGCCAAGCCGTGCGAATCGGGGTCGCGCTTTCGATGCAGATAAACAACGTGGCGGCGATGTCACTCATTGAGCCCGCTTCGCCCGTCGTGGAAGAGGAACTGCCCCCCGGATTGGTGGAGGTCGGGTTCTATCCGAGCGAACGCGCGGCGTCCGAGCATGGGCTCGTGGTGCTTGCGATGGGGCGACCGTATTGGACGGTCGCGACGGGTAGTGGACAGCGCCTACTGATCGAAGCGGAGATCGCGGTGCCGGCCAACGAACAACTCGTGAAGTTTGATCGTGAGAATTTGAACTGGCCGCCGCCAGCGTTCGTCGAGCGGGTAACTTACCCGACGGATGTGATCACACCCTTACTGTGGGCTGCGGTGGTTTTGGGGATTTATCACCTGCAAGGGACGCGACCGGGTTGGACGGCGGCGGGCGCACTGGACGCGGTGGGCATCTTCGGGCGAGGGGAGTGGTGGCGGTTGGGCACGGCGCTGTGGTTGCACGGCGACGGCGCGCATGTGGTGTCGAACGCGCTGAGCGGCGTGCTACTTTTTACCGCCGTGGTAAAAACATTTGGCCGCGCGGCCGGGTGGGGGCTCGTCGCGCTGGCGGCGGTGCTCGCAAATCTCCTCGTCGCCGCATTGGCGTTTCCGGTGGCCTACCGCTCGCTCGGGGCGTCGACGGCAATTTTCGCCGGCGTGGGTTTGTTGACGGGGCGTAGTCTGCGCGTGCTCACGCGGGCGGAGCATCCTCACCGCAACCGCGCGATCGTGGTCGCACTGGCTTCGGGCGTGACCGTCCTCGCGCTCTACGGTGCGGGTGGCGGAGCGCCGCAGGTGGATATCGGCGCGCACGTCGCGGGGTTTGTAGTCGGCGTGGGTGTCGGCTTCGCGGCCGCGCGATCATCCGACTAGCCACGAGGGCCGTCTGAACGGGTCCACCCCTCGACGACCTCCTCGTTCTCGACGTTCTCAGTCCAACAAAGACCCCCTTAGACTAAAAGTAGCGCGGGCGATTCCAAGAGCGTCTTGAGGGCGCCGAGGAATTGAGCGCCAACGGCACCGTCGAAGACGCGGTGGTCGCACGACAGCGTGACCGTGAGTGTTTGACCGACGACGATCTGGCCGTTTTTCACGACAGGCTTGGTCACCGCCGTGCCCACCGCGAGGATAGCGGCATTGGGCGGGTTGATGATCGCGGTGAATTTCGGAATGCCCATCATGCCGAGATTTGAAACGCAGAACGTGCCGCCCGTAAATTCTGCGGGCACGAGTTTCTTTTCCTTCGCTTTCTTACCGAGCGATTTCGCCTCGGTGCTGATCTGGAATATGCTCTTCAGATGCGCGTCTCGGATCACGGGGGTGATGAGGCCGTCCTCCATGGCGACGGCAAACGCGACGTGCGCGGCGCTGTGGCGACGGATATGCGTGGCTTCCCACGAGGCGTTGACCGCAGGCACGCGACGCAAGGCGTCGGCGCAGGCCTTGAGGATGAAGTCGTTGACAGAGAGTTTGACGCCTTCTTTTTCCAATCCGGTATTGAGTTGCTCACGGAGCGCCAAGAGCGGGCCAGCATCCATCTCGATGTCGAGGTAGACGTAGGGGATCTGCGTAGTGGACTCGAGCATACGCTTGGCGATGACGCCGCGCATCGTGGATACGGGAATGAGACGTTCTTCTTGCACGGGGCCACGGGCCGAGAGGGCGCCGCCGGTGAATGTACTTCCCGATCCCGCTTTCGCAGCCGGAGGGTTCTTTTCCGCGGCAAGGATGTCGGCGCGGACGATGCGCCCGCCAGGGCCCGAGCCGGTGACGCGAGTGACATCGATCGTCTTTTCCGCGGCGAGTTTCCGGGCAAGCGGGGATATGCGCACGCGGCCGACGGCAGGAGAGGTCGTCGGAGTCGGGGCTGATG
>Ga0209550_10001041_pt1 | contig 26755 bp, 23 predicted proteins | sample LauGreSuBDMM15SN_2_FD_187567 | JGI IMG/M metagenome (GOLD analysis project Ga0209550, IMG submission 187567) | Freshwater lake microbial communities from Lake Michigan, USA - Su13.BD.MM15.SN (SPAdes) (version 5) | ecosystem: Environmental > Aquatic > Freshwater > Lake | place: Lake Michigan... | reverse complement strand
CCTGGATTGGCGGCTTTGGATTCCGGCGCGACCGGCGCGACGACGGGTGAGAACCCCGCCCCCGGAGGCGTAGCGCCAGAGACCGGGCTGGGCGTAAGCGGATTGATTTCAGGAAAATCTGCGGCGCCGAAGCGATCCCTCTCGGCCGCGACCAGCCCCGCCGCCGGGCCCACCGCTAGGAGGCACGTCGCCAGAAACAAGACACGAAGGAAGTGAAAACAAGACATGACGATGGCCGTAAAGTTAGTGCAGATCCCGTATCAACGGCTCCCAGAGCTGAAAGCTAAAGCAAAATTCCAGAAATCCTTCCGACTTACGCCACTGACCCCGCGCTTCCTTCGAAGAAGCGCGGGGCAGTTCGCGTTGGTAGCGGACCGAAGTCCGCTAAATTCTTTTTTGCGCGTCGTAAGCGACCGTCCGCTTCTTTCTAAACGGAGCCGGGACCGAAACCTTAAGTGCAATCTCTACGGGTGACGAAAATAGTTCGTCGCGGCCCACGGAGCCGGACGGTTACTCGTCTGAAAAATCGCCACTCTCTCGGTACTCCTGCAATTTATTGCGTAAGGTCCGAATAGAAATTCCAAGCAGCTCGACGACTTGCGCGCGGTTGCCGTCTTTGGCCTTCATGGCCGCCAAGATCGCCTGTTTTTCCATCTCCGCGAGCGACTGCAAGACAGGGGCCGATCCTGGGGCCGCGGCGGCGGATGGCGGAGGTGCCGGCGCGACGCGCGGCGGCAGAAGTTCCGCGCTTGGGCCGTTCTCGCTCGACACCGGAGGTTGCCAATCGGATTCCACGACATCCTCGACGGCACCAGCGGGCAGCTCGATACCGAGCGCTGCTCCGGAGATCGGGCGGTCGTTTTCGGAGAGAATCACGGCGCGCTCAATCGTGTTTTGGAGTTCGCGCACGTTGCCCGGCCAGCGGTACGAGCGCAGCGCGTGCATCGCCTGCGGCGAGAAGCCCAAAATGCGGATACCGCTACGGCGCGCACTCAGGCGCAGAAACGACTCGGCCAACATCGGAATCTCCTCCCCGCGTTCCCGTAGCGGCGGCACGTGGATCGGAAATACGTTCAAGCGGTAATACAAATCCGCGCGAAAGCTGCCTTGCTCGACGTAGCGCAGGAGTTCGCGATTGGACGTGGCGAGGATGCGCACATTGACTTTGATGGGTTTGCTACCGCCGACGCGTTCAAACTCGCGCTCTTGCAGCACGCGCAGAAGTTTTGCCTGCAGGTTGGGCGGGATTTCGCTCACTTCGTCGAGCAGAAGCGTGCCGCGATTGGCGAGTTCGAAGCGGCCTTCGCGTTTTTCGGTCGCGCCGGTGAAGGCGCCGCGTTCGTGACCGAATAATTCACTTTCTATCAAGGTTTCGGAGAGCGCCGCACAGTTGACCTTGATAAAAGGTTCCCGGCGGCGCGAGGAGAGGCGGAAGATCTCGCGGGCGACCATTTCCTTGCCGGAGCCGTGTTCGCCGGTGATGAGGACGGTGGCCTCGGTGGGCGCAACGCGCTCGACGTGCGAGCGCAGCCGGCGCATCGCGAGACTTCCGCCGACCACGAATTCATCGCCGCCGGCGCCGCGGTCGTTGAGGTAGCGGTTTACTTTGACGAGTTGGTTGTAAGCGTCGGCTTTCTTCAGCAGGACTTCGATGCGCGACGCGTTGAAGGGCTTGACGACATAGTCAAAGGCCCCCGCGCGCATGCAGGCGACGGCGCTCTCGATCGAGCCGGCACCGGTCACCAGCACGACGATCGGCCGGTCGGGTAGCGTCATCAGCCGCTCCAAAAATTGGTGGCCATCGCCGTCCGGCAGCCGCACATCGAGGAATACGAGGTCGTAGGTTTCCCGCAGAATCAGGCCGTTGGCCGTTGCGAGATCGGGCGCGCACTCAAACCCCAGATTCGCCCGCGTGCAGATCTCTTGCATCGCCTTGGCGATGATCGGGTCGTCATCGACGATAAGTATTCGATCCAAGGGCACGCGAGATCAGGGTTTTGGACGTTCGGCCGAGGGCGAAGGTTGAAGCTTAGAAGACCGCACTTGCCCCACTATAGGCATTTTACTTGGTTGTGAGGCAAGGATTATGGAGACCAAAGTGCATGTCGTGAGCCCGACTCTTTCGGCCGCAGCTTGGGTTGGATCAGCTGGGAGGATAGATGTTTTCAGGTTTGAGGAGATCGGCTTTCGATCTAAAAATAATGCCCCATCGGGCACCATTTTAAGACCGAAAAAACCCCGCGCCTTCGATGGCGCGGGGTTTTGATTTCAAAGACTCAGGCTAAGTCCGGCTCAGCCAAACAGCTCGTTCGGCTTGAAGAACCGCGCGAGTTCGATCGCTGCATTCTCATCGGTATCGGAGGCGTGGCAGACGTTCTTCATCATCTCAGTACCGTAGTCGCCCCGGATCGTCCCTTTCGCCGCCTTGCGCGAATCGGTCGGTCCCAGCAAATCGCGCACTTTCGCGACGATGCCCGGCCCTTTAAGCGCGAGCATAATTACCGGTTTCGAGCTCATGAAGGCCTCGATCTCGGGGTAAAACGGCTTGGTCGCGACATGCGCGTAATGCTCGCGCAACACCGCAGGGTCGAGTCGGGTCATCTTGCATCCGATGATCTCGAAGCCGGCGCGCTCAAAGCGGTCGATCACATTTCCAACATGCTTTTGGTCCATGCAGTCGGGCTTACAAATGATGAAGGTTTTATCCATAAACCTCCAACAAATCGCCGCCCCCTCCCGATGGGAAGCCTGTTTTTAAACCCGCCCCGCCGGACGCCCCTTCTCGCGCAAAATCGCCTCCGCCACGTTCTCCCCGCTTTCCATGGCTCCTTGGATCGACGCCGAATTCAAAAAATCCCCCGCCAGCCACACCCCCGGCCTCACCGCTACGGCGCTCAGCCGGGCCAACGGCCACCGCACCGGTAAAGCCCGTTTCAACCGATAACTGCGCAAATGCCTCCAGTCCTTCACCTCCGCTCCGAACCACGCGGCCAATTCCTCTCTGATCTCCGCCACCAACGACGCCTCGTCCCTCGCCTGATCACCCAACACCGACACCGATACCAGCGCCTCACCCGCGGGCGCGTAGCCCGGCGCCACCTCGCTCAGCACCGCAACGTTGTTCACCCGCCCCCGGCCCGTTCCATTCAGCACCAGCGTCGGCTCCCTCAGCGGACTTTTCTTCGCCGCGAAATACACCGCCGTCACCTCCCGCCACGCCGGCGCCTCGACCTCTGGTAGCAGCTCCGCTGCGCCCGCTCCCTCCGTCGCGACCACGACCTGTCGACCTTCAATCCTCTCGCCGCCCACCAGCCGCACCGCGCCCGTTTCCAACGCCGCCACTCGCGCGTTCAGTCGCACCGTGCCCGGGATCAATCCTGCCGCCAGTTGCTCAGGGATCGCCTGCATGCCCAACGCCGGCACCGCCGTATCGCCCTCGGCAAACATCCTGAAAACAAACTCCAGCATCCGGCTCGAGGTCTCCAGTTTCGTATCCAAAAATACGCCCCCGAGCCACGGCCGCATAAAGCGCTCGATCATCCGCTCACTAAAGCCGTGCGCCCGCAAAGCGCTCAACGCCGTCGTCTCCGACCGGGCGAACAGCTCGGCCATCGTCCCTCGCCGCGCCGCCGCCCGCAGCGTCGCGATGCTCAACTTGTCCGCCAGCGAACCCACCGGCGCCCGCAACGTAGCCCACAGCGCCCCCGGCTCCCGCCATGGATCACTCACCCGGTGCATCCGACCCTCGCACCACACCCGCGCCCCCGCCGAAAATCGCTTCAACTCCAGTCGCTCGTAATCCAACCACCGCTTCGCCGCTGGATACGCTGTGAGCAGCACCTGAAACCCGCGGTCCAAACGAAATCCCTCCACCTCGTCCGTGCGCACCCGACCGCCCACGCCGTCACTCGCTTCGAGCACCGTGCAATCCACTCCGTCCGCCTGTAATCGCCGCGCGCAGGTCAGTCCCGCCAACCCACCGCCCACGATTACCACGTCCTTCATGTGCCCGCCTTCACCGCCATTCGCTCCGCCATGGCCCAGCCGGAAAGCGCCGCGCCTTCAACCCGCGGCCCGCCAAAGGCGTCACCCGCCAAGCCCAGCCCCAAGTCAGGCAACCACACACAGGGCTGAGCAAACGTCGCCGCCGGCTCGCTAAACTTCCAGCGCTGCAGCGCCACGTTCACGACCGGCGCTCCAAGCTGCTCCGCGATTCCCGGCACCACCAGCGCCGCCAATTCCGCCTCCGTCTTCGCGTAGTGCTCCGCAGCAAAGGCCGAGCTCAGATGCACGGTCACCGCTGCGTGGCCATCCGGCGAGATTCCCTTTTTCGAATTGTCCGCGATCCAACGCACCGGTCCATCGGCGAACACGGTGCCTTCGGCCGGAACCGCACTCGGTCCGTCCAGCGTGAGCAACAACGCCAAACAGGGATGATAGGTCAGCGCCGCCAACTCGGCCGCCAGCAGCCGCGGCAATTCCACGCCTCCCGCCTTCAGCAAAGCCAGCGCTTGCGGCAACGGCGCCGTCAACACCAGCCGCCCTACCCGCCAAGCCGGCCGATTCTCGATCGCCAGCTCCCACACGCCGAATTCGCGCTGCACGTTCACCAACTTGGACTCGCGTTGGATCTCCAAACCTTCGGCCAGAAATTTCCCGAGAGCGTTCATGCTCGGTTTTGCCATCCACCGGTGCGCCGAAGCCCCCGGCCACGGCGCGACTACCCCGGCCGCCGCCCATTCCGACACCTGCGCCGCGAACCGCTCCGACTTCGCCGTGAAATACTGCGCACCCGTGTCGAAGACCGCCTCGCCCACCCGCTTCGTCGCCATCCGCCCGCCCAAGCCGCGGCTCTTCTCAAACACCACCACTTCGGCGCCCCGCGCCTTCAGCTCACGCGCCAGCAACAAACCGGCAATTCCCGCTCCCACCACCGCGATCGTTTCGTTCATAGATAAAAACCTCAGCCTTTTCGGCCTAGTACATGGCGCAATGCTGATTCCAACTTCGCGTGCCGCCACGTGAACCCGGCCTGCGTCGCCCGCACCGGCACCGCCCGCGTGCTGGCCAGCAAGGTCTCCTCGGCCATCTCGCCAAAAATCAATTTCAACGCCGCCGCCGGCACCGGCAGAATCGCCGGCCGTCGCAACACCCGCGCCAACGTCGCCGTGAACTCCACATTGGTCACCGGCTCGGGCGCCACCGCGTTGAACGCACCCCGCCACGTCGGATCGAGCACCGCCCGCAGGTAAAGCGCACAAAGATCATCCGGCGTGATCCAGCTCATCCACTGCCGCCCCGTCGCCAGCCGTCCACCCGCTCCGACCAAAAACGCCGGCAACATCTTCGCGAGCGCGCCGCCGGCCGGAGACAACACGACGCCGGTCCGCAGCGCCACCGTCCTCACGCCCAATACCTCAATCGCGGCCAGTTCCCCTTCCCAAGCCGCACACACTTCCGCCAAAAATCCCCCACCCAACCCCGCGTCTTCACCCAAAACCGAGTCTCCTTTGCTCCCGTAAAACCCCACCGCCGCCGCGCTCACGACCACTTCCGGCCGCTCGCCGGCCGGCCGCGCTGCGATGGCCTGCGCCAACGTCCGCGCGCCATCAACGCGGCTGGAGCGGATGGCCGCCTTGCGCACCGTCGTCCAACGCCCGCCCGCCACGTTCTCCCCTCCCAGCAGAATCACCGCGTCGACTCCCTCCAGAGCGCGCCCGTCGATCGTCCCCGTCGTCGGATCCCATTGAAATTCACTTTCGCCCCGCGCCGGCCGGCGCACCAGTAATCGCACCGTGCAGCCCTGAGTCGCCAAAAATCCTTGCAGCGCCCGCCCGACCAACCCCGACCCACCCGACACCAGCACACACTTCGCCGGCCCGCCCGCACCCGTCTCCAAATCCGCCTTCGTCACCTCGTGCCGATACTCAAACATGCGGCTCAACTGCGCCCGCGTAAACGCCGCTCCGCCCCGACGGCCAAGCCAGCCCAGCGGGAGCCGATAATGGATCTCGTCCGTCAGCACACACGCATGCTCTCCCTCCGAATCGATGCGATGCAGGTGTTCCCACTTCGCAAACGGGCCGCTCAACAGTACATCCCTAAACTGCCGGCCCTCAAGATAGTCCCTATGCTCGATTTCCCACTTAAGCCAAATCGGCCCGGCCTTCGTCCGCAGCGACACCCGCGCGCCGTCCCGAATCCCGCCCACGTGCCGCGTGAGCTCCACGCGCTCCCACGGCGGACACAATCGCGCAAACGCCCCGGCCCGCTCATGCCAGGCAAACACCTCCGCCGCAGGCCGCGCGATTCTCACCGAGCGCTTGAAAATTTCATCCGCCACGGGCGCCTCCGTTCTTCCGCATCCGGCACGCATCCGAGCAAAACTTCACCTCGTCCCACACTTTCTCCCACTTCTTCCGCCACGCAAACGGCCGCCCACACACCACGCAGGGCTTCGTCGGCAAATCGGATTTTTTGCGCATTTTGGGCATAGAGAAAACGTTCTGCCCTAAAGCCCAAAATGTCCACCTGCCAGCTTGGGCGCGCCGCCGTTGCTTTGGATTTCCTGCGCCCGCGCGCGGATGGTCGCCCGCTCGCTCTCCCCGAGTCGCGCGATGTTTTTCACCTGTAATGCCATCCGCTGATTCTTGGCTAGCAACGGTTCGTGCCGCAGCAGAAAATCCCAATAGAGCGTCGTGAACGGGCAAGCATCTTCCCCCACCGACTTCGCCGGATCGAATCGGCAGCCCGCGCAATAATTGCTCATCCGGTCGATATACTTCCCCGTCGCGGCATACGGCTTCGAAGCCATGATGCCGCCGTCTCCATACTGCGACATCCCGAGCACGTTCGGCAGCTCCACCCACTCCACCGCATCCACGTAAACCGCCAGATACCACTCGTGGACTTTCTGAGGCTCCACTCCGAGCAGCAGCGCATAGAGCCCGGTCACCATCAGCCGCTGGATGTGGTGGGCGTAGCCATGTTCCAGCGTCTGCCCGATGCTCTGCTTCAGGCAGTTCATCTCGCACTTCCCCGTCCAATAAAAGTCGGGCAATTTTTCCTTCGCGCCCAACGCGTTCAGCCCCGCGTAGGCTGGCATCTTCAACCAGTAGATCCCCCGCACATATTCCCGCCACCCGAGGATCTGCCGAATGAATCCCTCGGCGCTTGCGAGGTGGACGTGTCCTTCCCGAAACGCCCGCTCCGCCGCCGCCACGACTTCGCGCGGGTTGAGCAATTTCAGGTTCATCGCCGCCGAAATCCGCGAGTGAAACAGCCACGGCTCCTCCGTCCACATCGCGTCCTGAAACTGCCCGAAATTCGGCAACCGATGTTCGATAAAGTCAGCCAAGGTCGCCCGCGCCGCCTCCGGTGTCACCGGCCACGCGAAATCCTTCAGCTCGCCCGGGTGACTCGCGAACCTTTTTTCCACCATCGCCAAAACCGCGCGCGTGGTCGCGTCGGGTTGGCTCAACCACGGCGCCTTCAATTTCTCCGCGGCCGGGCCGCCTTTTTTAAACGCCCCGCGGTTGTCGTGATCGTAGTTCCACTCTCCGCCCTCCGGCTCTCCTTTCTTGTCCAGCAACACGCGATGCTTCCGCCGCACTTCCCGGTAGAAAAACTCCATCCGCAGCATCTTCCGGCCTTCCGCGTGGGCCGCAAAATCCGCCCGCGTCTGGAAAAAGTGCCGGTCTTCCCGCACCTCGAGCGGCCGCTTCACTTTCTTCGCCAACGCCGTCATCGCCTCCTGCACCCGCCACTCGCCCGCCTCGGTCATGATAAGTCGCTCGGGCTTCAACTCCGCCACCGCCCGCGCCAACTCCTCCGCTAGCGTCTGCGTATTTCCGGCGTCATCCAGCTCCACATAGTTTACCCGCCGCCCGAGCTTTTTTTGCGCGTCCCGAAAATGCCGCATCGCAGCCAAAAACACCGCGATTCTCGGTTTGCTCGTCCACACGTGCTCCGACTCTTCCGCGACCTCCGCCATCCACACCACATCCTGTTTCGCATCGAAGCCGTCGAACGCCGACGCCTCCGCGTCCAATTGGTCGCCCAACACCACCACCAGATTCCGCACCGGTTTGATCATAAAACTATTGGGTCAGTCACCGACCACAGCTTCGGCCCCACGCAGCGCCTTGAACGCCGCCAACGCTTCATCGCGCGCCTTGGCGTGGTTCACCATCGGCCCCGGATAGTTCTGCCCGAGCTCCACTCCCGCCCGCGCCAGCACCGCCGCCGGCGCCTCCCACGGCGCGTGAATGTGCTCCGCCGGCAACTGAGCCAGCTCCGGCACCCACCGCCGCACATAGTCGCCGTCGGCATCAAAACGCGTCCCTTGCAGCACCGGCGCAAACACGCGGAAATACGGTGCGGCATCCGCCCCACAACCCGCGCTCCACTGCCAGCCGAGCGTGTTACTCGCGAGGTCCGCATCGACCAGCGTATCCCAAAACCACGCCGCGCCGTGCGTCCAGTTGAGCCGTAGGTGTTTCACCAAAAACGACGCCACCACCATGCGCACGCGGTTATGCATCCAGCCCGTCGCGTAGAGCTGCCGCATCCCCGCATCGACGATCGGATAGCCCGTCTGACCGCGTTGCCATGCCCGCAATTTTTTTCCATCCGCGTCCTCAGCCCACCGGAATCTTTCAAAGTCTACCCGCAGCGGCCGCTCCGGCGTGTGCGGAAAATGAAACAACAGGTGATGCGCAAACTCCCGCCACCCGATCTCGCTCAGAAAAACCCGCGCCCCGTTGCTCGACGGAAACACCCCAGACGCTTTCGACTCCGCCGCCACCGCCGCCCACACCTGCCGCGGCCCGATTTCCCCGAAATGCAGCCACGGCGAGAGCATCGAGGTCCCATCGCGGTCCGGTAAATTTCGCGCGTCCGCATAGTTGTCCATCGCGCGCGCGACAAAGGTCTTCAATCGCGCCGCCGCTCCTCCCTCACCCGGCTGCCACGTCGCGGCAAGCCCCGCGTCCCACTTGATTTTCGGCCGCAGCTCCAGCTCCGCCAGCTCCAGCGATTTCGGCCACGTTGCCGGCGCGGCGATCGTCTTTTCGGTGAACTTCACCGCCGGCGGCACCGGCAACGTCAGGCAGTGTTTCCAATACGGCGTAAACACCTGAAACGGCTTGCCCTGTTTGTTTCGAATCAGGTGCGGTTCAAACAGCACCGCGCCACAGAAACTCTTCGCCTCGACCCCTCTCGCCGACAGCTCGGCTTTGATCATGGCATCTCGCCCGATCACCGCCGGTTCATAACGGCGATTCCAAAACACCGCGCCGGCACCGGTCGCCTTCACCAATTCCCGCACCACTTCCACCGCGCTGCCGCGGGCGATCACCAGCCGCGATCCACGCTCGCGCAAACTCGCGTCAAGCGCCGCAAGCGCGTGATGCAACCACCACCGCCCCGCCTCGCCCATCGGCCAATTTCCCTCCGCCGCATCGTCCAATATATATACCGGCACGACGGGACCGCCTCGCCCCACCGCCGCCGCGAGCGCCGGGTTATCCTGCAACCGCAGATCTTGCCGAAACCAGATAAGAGTGGGAGTGACCGTCATTCGCCCGAAGAAGCCCCACCGCCGCCGCAAAGCAAGCCACCCGGGCGCAAATTTCCGCGCCCCCGCGCCAACCGCCTCCTCCAGGTAGGTCTCCGCTCCGCCCTCACGTTCGCCGGACCGGCAACCTGCTGATCGCCGCTATGCCCCAACCTCCACCCCACCGCGATGACCGCCACTTACCCACAGCGCTCACTCCAAGTTCGACGGTCTGAGTAGCGCGCTAAAAATTCCCAACGGAAAGCGTACCCGCGACGTTACTTTTACGAGGGAGCCGGACGTGCTCGGGCCATGTAGCGCCGAACCCCCCACGGGTTGGGCGGGGCGAATTCCACGAAAATCCTGGGATGTTACTGCGGCGAAAAAAAAGGCGCACGGCGTTGGACCCACCGCCTTGCCTGACCACGCCGCGGTCTGCGCGCACGCCATCCTGGAAATGCTGGAAAATCTTCGGTCCCTCGCCCGCCGCTACCCGATTAATTGGGCGGTGCGCATTCGAATGAACAGCGGCCCGCTTATCGGCGGCATCGGCCCAAAAAATTCGCTTACGACCTTTGGGGCGAGACCGTAAACCGTGCCAACAGGGTGGAGTCACATGGCCAGCCCCGGCGGATTCAGCTCACCGAAAGCACGAGGAAACGGTTGGGGAAAAATTCATGTCTGAAGGACGGGCGGGATCGAAATCAAAAATTCCGAACCCATGCGCGTATCCCACCTCGCCAACTCCAGCGTCGCATCAACCCGATCTTGACCGGGCCGGCGCCCAAAAAGACCGATCAAAAAATGGATCGCTCAACCGGCCGACCACCGGAAGACGCTCGTCGAAAGTGGAGCCAGCTTGACGTTTACCGACTGCGCAAATCCGTCCCGCTCAATCGCCGAGGCCTCGAGGCCACCCTCATTGCCCAGTCCGGTTCCTCCGTAATACTCGCTGTTTGAATTGATCACTTCCCGCCAGAAGCCACGACGCGGCACCCCCACCGCATAAGAGCGGGTCGCTCCGCCGAAGTGGGCCACGACGAGGAAGAGCGTTTGCTCGAAGACATCCATTCTCAGGTAAGCGATCAGGTTCGCATGGGCGTCGTGACACGTGACCCAACGGAAACCGTTAGGATTGTTGTCATTTCGGCTGAGCACCGGCTCGTTGACGTACAGCTTGTTCAAATCCCGCACCAGACGACGCACCCCCTCATGATCCGGATAGAGGCAAAGGTGCCAATCCAGACTGGCCGAATGATTCCACTCCCGTGACTGCGCGAACTCACCACCCATAAAGAGAAGTTTTTTTCCGGGGTAACACCACATGTGGGCATACAGAGAGCGCAGATTTGCGGCCTTCTCGGGCAGGTGCCACCCACCCATCTTAAACAACATCGAGGCCTTCCCGTGCACCACTTCATCATGCGAAAACACGGTCACGAAGTTTTCCGCATACTGGTAGAGCATCCCGAAGGTAAGGTCGCTTTGGTGCCAGCGACGGTGCACCGGTTCTTTTGCAAAATACCGGAGCGTGTCGTTCATCCAGCCCATGTTCCATTTATAATCGAAGCCCAAGCCGCCGTCGCCGGTCGGACGGGTCACTTGGGGAAATGACGTGCTCTCCTCCGCGATCATCATCACGCCGGGATGATAGTGATGAACCAAGTCATTCACCTGCTTCAGAAACTCGATCGCCTCCAGATTTTCCCGACCACCGTGCTGGTTCGGAATCCACTCCCCTTCTTTACGCGAGTAATCGAGATAGAGCATCGACGCCACGGCATCCACGCGCAGGCCGTCGAGGTGATACCGCTCCAGCCAGGCCAAGGCGCTCGCAATCAGGAAACACCGCACTTCGTTGCGGCCATAGTTGAAAATCAGCGTGCCCCAGTCCATGTGCGCCCCTTGGCGAGGATCGGCGTGTTCGTAGAGATGACTCCCGTCAAACTCCGCCAAGGCGAACGCGTCGCGTGGAAAGTGAGCCGGCACCCAGTCTAAAATGACCCCGATTCCCCGTTGATGCAGATGATCGACGAACCAGGCGAAATCCTCCGGGGTGCCGAATCGTTGGGTCGGAGCGAAAAAACCGGTGACTTGATAGCCCCATGAACCATCGAAAGGATGCTCGGCGATCGGCATGATCTCAACGTGCGTGAACCCCATCTCCACCACATAGTCGGCGAGTTCCGGGGCGAGCTCGCGATAGGTGAGCGGGCGGTTGTTGTCCTCCGGCTTTCGCTTCCAGGAACCAAGGTGCAACTCGTAAGCGGAGATCGGTCGATCCAGCTGGTTCGCCTCCGCTTTCCGCCGATCCATCCAGTCCCGGTCACTCCATTTAAATCCATCCGTCGCACAAACAATCGCCGCGTTTCCCGGCGGTGGTTCGAAGGAAGTCCCGTAAGGATCGGTCTTCACGCTCACCCGGCCCGACTGGCTGCGAATCTCAAACTTGTAGAGCTCGCCGGCCCCAAGCCCGGGCACAAACAATTCCCACACGCCTGAAGCGCCCAGGGGCCGCATGGGAAAGAACCGTCCATCCCAACGATTAAAATTTCCCACGATGGAGACGCGGGCAGCAGACGGTGCCCAAACGGAAAAGGCCACCCCGGGAACACCTCCGATCTCCCGCGGATGCGCTCCGAGCTTTTCGAAAATACGGTGCTCGTTGCCCTCATTGAACAGGTGGAGATCCTGCGCGCTCAATGTCGGCAGAAAGCTGTAAGGATCAAAAAACTGCCGGGTCTCACCGTTGGGGAAAGTGGCGCGCAACTGATACCGGAAAATCTCGGGTCGTTTGGCGATGAAGCCTTCGAAAAAACCTTCGTCCGCCATCCGCGTCAACTCGTGCACCGACTGAACTTTGGCCTCGAGCTCGACGACCGAACAGCTCACCGCATCGCACAACAGAGCCCTGACGACCACCCCTTGGCTTCGACCGCGCCGGTGGGAGTGCATTCCAAGCACCCCATGGGGCGCCGCGTGAGTTGCGCTGAGCAAGGCCGCCAGATCAGATTTGGAAGTTATCACGATGGAAACACCGCGACCGTGACTCTTGCCACCCCTCTCGTCTAGTCGCGAATACTGACCGATCTGTGTTCTCACCCACGGGGCCTAACCCGTGTTCTTCAGCCCTCCCGATATTCCATTGATCGTCAACTCCACCACGGCCCGCGCGGCTTCGGCGTCCGCCGAGGAAAGTTTCTTTCCCGCCGCCTGAATCCGAAGACGGCGCAGCATGTCGACCTGAATGTAGTTGAGGGGATCGATGTAAGGATTCCTCAGTTGCACCGACTTCAACAGCACCGGTTCCCGCGCCAACATCTGCCGCTCGCCCGTGACCGCGAGAATCGTTCGCGCTGTTCGCTCAAACTCCACCGTGAGCAGGCCAAGAATTCGCTTCCGAATCTTGGGGTCCTCGACCAACTCGGCGTAAAGGGACGCGATGCCCATGTCCGCCTTGTGCATCGTGAGTTGGGCATTGTTGATCATGGTCTGAAAAAACGGCCACTCCTGGTGCATCGTCCTCAACAGCTTTTTTCCCGCAGGGCCCCGTTGCAAAATCGCCTCGATGGCCGAGCCCAAACCAAACCACCCGGGGAAATTGAAACGACTCTGCATCCAGGAAAACACCCAGGGAATCGCCCGGAGATCTTCGACGCTGGTCGTCGCCCGCCGGAAGGTCGGCCGCGATCCAAACTTCAGATTGCTGATTTCGTCGATCGGCGTCGCCTGCTTCCAAAAGACGAGAAATTCCGGATCGTCGTGCACAATGGCCTTGTAGGCGGCGAAGCCCGCTGAGCTCATCGCCGCCATCGCTTCGCGCCATGCCGCCGGCACCTCGGCCTTGGTTTCCGCCGCATGCGCTCCTAGCATTACGCCATAGGCCATCTGCTCGAGAATACGATGCGCCAGATCGGGATCATGATAACGCGTGGAAAGCACCTCGCCTTGCTCGGTCACGCGGATTCCTCCGTCGCGCAGGCCGGCCGGCTGGGCCAAAATCGCCTTGGCCGCCGGGCCGCCGCCCCGCGCGATACTGCCGCCCCGGCCATGGAAAAGCGTGATCTTCACTCCCTGTTCAAGTCCCACGCGCGCGATGGCCGCTTGCGCCTCAAACAGCGCCCAATTCGCGGTCACGTAGCCGCAGTCCTTATTGCTGTCCGAATATCCTAGCATCACATGCTGGTGCGACGGTTTCTGCCGCCCGGGCAACGTAAAGAGCGCCGCCAAAATATCCGGCGCCCGCTCCAAATCATCCAACGTCTCAAACAGCGGGGCCACCGGCAGCGCCGCGCCGGTGAGTTTTTGCAAGAGCTCCAACTCCAGCACATCCGACACTCCGTCCGTCATGCTGATGATCGCGATGCCCAGCGCCTCGGCGCCAAACCGCTCCACCGCCCGCGCCGCCAGCGCGAGCGGATCCAACACGTACCTCGTGCCCGCCGAGAAGTTCGCCACCGTCGCCGCCGGCAAAACTGTGGCTTTGGCTAGCTCGGCCAAAAGCAGAGTCTGTTTCTCCACTTCAGTCAGCGCCCTATAGTCACCGAGCCCGAGAATCTCAGCCACCGCCGCCTCGTGCTGCGATGAATGCTGGCGGATATCCAACCTGGCGGTGTGCAGGCCAAACACCTCGAACTGCTCGCCCATTACCTGCAAATCGCCCTCGACCAACATCGCACCCTTCCCCGCGGCTAGGCTCACTCGGATTGTCTCGAGCGTTTCCTCCACCGTCGATCGGCCGAGATACCCGCCGACCAACGAGTCCGAAGAGAGCACGCTTCCGTCCCGTACTTCGTTCACCGCCTGCGCCAGCCGCGCGCGCAGCACACCCAAGACGAGTCGATACGGCTCGTGCGGATAACGTTTGCTCAACTCCTCGACGTGCTTCGAAAGATGCAAGTTTTCCCGCAGCTCTCGCTTCAACGCCGGCACCACCGAATCTCTCCGGTCGCTCACCGTGAGTGAGCGAGCTAGATCCCTCGACGCTAGGCGCAGTTTCTCGATTGCGAGTCGCCGATGCAGCAAGAGAACTTCCGCCGTCACCGCCCCCGTTACCCCGGGATTGCCGTCGCGGTCTCCACCGATCCACGAACCAAACGCCAGCCAACGCCGCGGCGGCTTGACCGTGGGATAATGCCGCCCGAGCGCACGCTTCATGTCGGCGTGCAAACGGGGCAGGGTTTCGAACAGCGTCGTGTCAAAATACCACAAACCCGTCTTCGCTTCATCTGTCACCTCCGGCCGGGCCGCGCGGCTGCGATCGGTCAACCACAGCGAGGCGATTTCCCGCTCGACACATTCGGCCTCCAGCAACGCGGGATCGGTCAACAGCGCGGGCTGCGAGCGCAACCGCAAGATCTCGCCCAGTCGGCGCAACTTCGTGAGCAAGGTTCGCCGCTTCGATTCCGTCGGGTGTGCCGTAAACACGAGCTCGATCATGAGCCGGTCCACCAAGGCCTGCATCGCGGCCGCACTCACTCCGCGTCGTTTCAACTCGATCACCGCCGCTTCGATTGATTCACGCATCGGCAGGCTCGCCGCACCTTCTTTGCCGCGGGCGGCGCGTCTCTGGCGCAACAGCATGATGCGAAAATTCTCTTCGGCGAGGTTCACCAACTCGAAATAGAGCGTGAACGCCATCGCTTGGTTAAACGCCTCAACCGGACTCAACTCCGCGATCCGCGCCGCCAAACCACGCGCCGCTTTTTCGTCACCCGCCCGCCGCGCCTTGGCCAACTGTCGCAAGGCCTCGACGGTGGTGAAGGTCTCCGGCCCCTCCAGTCGAGTGATCACGCGGCCAAGCGCGCTGCCGAGCGCACGCACCTCGGCTCGGAGCGAAGCGATTTCAGTGGGAGGGACCGGGAGCGACGTCGTTGATTTTGGCATGAACTCGGCGCACCATGAGGCGCGCCGGAACCTGGCAAAAGCTAAAACTACGCCAGCGTGCCGCCCATTCCCGTAGGCTTGCTTGCGCTGTAAGCGACTCCTTTGCTCAAGTGGTGCTTCGTCGTCTCATCTTCGTCTCCATCGCTTTGCTCGCTGCCTACCCGCACGCCACCGGGCAGACGCCCAAGGCTCAAACCGAGGTCCAATACGAGAGCTCCTCGGTCGACTTCACCACGGGAGAAACCGTCTTCACTAAGGCCAGCCTCAGCGATGGGCCCTCACTCCTCACGGCCGACGAGATCCGCTATAACTTTATCACCCACGTCGCCACCGCCAACAGGAATGTCACCCTGACCCGCGGTCCCCAGCGGCTCATCGCCCAAAAATTGATCTACCAACGGCGCACCGCATCTTTTACCGCCGAATCGATCCGCGTCGGCTCCCATCCGTTCTACGTTTCCGGCGCCACGGCCTCCGGCTCCGTTGATGAACTCAGCGTCTCTGCCGCCACCGTCACGTTTCGCGAGCCCGGCCGGTGGCAGCCGACGGTTCAATCCGGTCGTCTGCTTTATGCGCCCGGTCGCGATCTTCGCAGCGAAGACACCCGCCTCGGGCTGGGTCGGAACCAGCCAATTCCTCTGCCCAAGATTCGCCAAAACCTGAACGAACCTCTCATTTCCTACCTTTCCGCCACCGCCGGCTATCGACAGTTCCTCGGCGCTTATCTCGAAGCCGGGCTTCGCGTCCCCGTCGCGGCCGGGGTAAAAATCGGCGCCGATATCGGCTTCTACACGGCGCGCGGCTTCATGGCCGGTCCTTCCGCCAGTTACCTCGGCGAAAACAACGGCCAAAATTTCCGCGGTCTCTTTCGTTCCGGTTACATTCGCGACTCCGGTGAGAAACTCACCGATGTGCTCCGTCGCCCCGTCCCTGAAGATCGCAGTCATGCCGAATGGCAACACACCCAGCGCTTCACCGAAAACCTCACGCTGGCGGCACATTTTAACCTGTGGAGCGATTCTGAGGTCATTCGCGATTTTCGCCCCACGACCTTCTTCCCCGTCCAGTCCCCCAATAACTTCATCGAGTCGCTTTACACCGGTCACAACTACTCGATCTCACTCTTTGCCCGGCTCCAGCCCTATTCCTACCAGTCCGTGCAAGAGCGCCTCCCCGAGTTGCGCTACGACCTGTTCCCCACCGCGGTCGGTCACGGCGTTTATCAACGTGCCCAAGCCAGCGTCGTGGCCCTCCGCGAGCGCCCTCCCGGGGCGATTGCCCCGCGCCTCGCCAGCGATCGCGCCGACGCCTACTACGCGCTGACCCGGCCATTTACGCCCCGCGAATGGCTCACCGTTACGCCCACCGCCGGCGCCCGCGTAACCCACTATTCGAACGCCACCGGTGCGGCCGAGGCCAGCCGCCGCTACACTCGCGCCCTCGGTGAGATCGGCGTCGATGCGGCTCTCCGGGCCAGCGCCACCTACGCCTACAAAAACCCCCAGTGGAAAATAGACGGCCTGCGCCATCTCGTGACCCCGAAGTTGAGCTACCGTTACATTCCGCAAGGCGACCTCGGCCGCCGCTTCATTCCCGGAATCGACCGCCGCGAGCCTCTCACCAGTTACCTGCGTCCTCTCGGCCTCGGCGAGCAGCGTAGTATCGACGATCTCCGCGCCACCAACACCCTCCGCCTCGGCCTCGACAATACCCTCCAGACCCGCGACGCCACCTACGGCTCGCGCGACCTGCTCGTCTTCAACAACGCCGTCGATTTCCGGTTTCACCGCGGCCCGGGCGAACGCGACTTCTCCGCGGTCCATACCGAAATTGCCCTGATGCCAGCCCCGTGGCTTCAATTCGATCTCTACGAGAGCTTCACGCCGCACACCGGCACACTCCAGGAGCTCAACACCGGTATCACGCTCCGCGACGGCGATGCTTGGTCGCTCCGCTTCGCCACCAATTTTCTTCGCCGCGAGAGCGAAGACTACCGCATCGAGGGGCGCATCCATCTGAATGAAACCTACGACGCGCTCGCCCGCTTCCAATACGACGCCCGCGAACGCCGTCTCAACGAACAGGCCTACGGTCTCGCCCAGAATCTCGATAACACTTGGCTCATCGAATACGTCATTTCCGTCTACTCCGGTCGTCGCCGCGAAAACGGCTTCGGCTTCAACGTCCAAGTCGCGGCCCGCAATTTCTGAGCCACCTGCCCTGATGCGACGTGGGCGCCCGCTTGCGGGCGATTTCTGCTCCCCGCCGCCAAAACTTTCCAGCTTCAACTCCAATCGCCCACCATGTCCCTTTTCGGTAGCCAACAAAAAGTATTCCTCCGCCTCCTCTCCGTGCTGCGCCCGCACTGGCACACGGACCCATCGTTACCCCTGCGAATTCAACAGGAGTTCGCCGCCAATCGCTCCTTCGGCTCCCGGGATCGGAAACTTTACCGCGAGCTCATCTACACGACGCTGCGCTACCTCCCGTGGATTGAACCATTGCTCGACACCGATCCCACCCGCGCCTCCACGATCGTGGCTTGGCTAGCCGCCGATCTTCCCGCCACCAAAGCCTACCGCGCCGGCACCTGTGGCGACTGGCCGCGTTGCCCCACTTCCATCGCGTCTCGGGCCGCCCACCTCCACCTCGCCCCGTCGCTGCTCCTGCCCGCGTGGCTGGCCCGGCATTGCCCCGCCGCCGGCGTCGCGCCCGACCTCGACGCCCTGCACGCTCGCGCCGCCGTCTGGCTCCGCCTGCAAACGCCCGACCCGGCACCCGTACTCGCCGAATTCGCGAGCCTCGGCTGGACCACCCGTCCTGCCGCCGTCCTCCCCGGCGCGCTCGAACTGCTCTCCGATGCCGATATCACCAAAACCAACTCCTTTCTCTCCGGCCTCGTCGAAGTCCAGGATCTCGGTTCGCAACTGATTCTCGCCTCCGCTGCGATCTCCCCCGGCGGACGATGGCTCGACGCCTGCGCCGGCGCCGGCGGCAAAGCCCTGCAACTCGCCGCGATCCTCGGCCCCAACGGCCACATCGACGCCTACGACATCCGCGCCAGCGCCCTTAAAGAACTTCAAATCCGCGCCGCCCGCGCCCGGCTCAACCACATCGCAATCCTCCCGGCCGCGCCCACCGCCCTTTACGATGGAGTCCTCGTCGACGCCCCGTGCAGCGGCACCGGCACATGGCGCCGGTCGCCTCACCTCAAGTGGACCACGACCCCCGCCCAAGTCACCGCGGCCGCCGAGCAACAGCTCGCGCTCCTCACTCATTACGCGGCCCTCGTTCGACCCGGCGGCCAGCTCATTTATGCCACCTGCTCACTCAGCCACTTTGAAAACGAAGATGTGATCCGGGCGTTTCTTACCGCCAACTCCTCGTTTGCCCCGGAGCTCCCGACGCCCGACCGGGCTTTTGGCTTCACCGCCGACGCCGCGACCGGCGGCCTCACCCTTCTCCCCGCCCGCCACAATACCGACGGCTTCTTCGTCGCCACCTTGCGCCGCCAGTAATCGAATCGACTTCGGCGCGCGTTTTTATTTGCCGCGCCCCATCGCCGCCCAAACCTCTCCGCAACGTGGCTCCCGAAACCGATTACCGCATCAAACTTCAGGTCTTCGAAGGCCCGCTTGACCTGCTGCTTTTTCTCATCCGCAAGAGCGAGATCGACATCTACGATATCCCGATCGAGTCGGTCACGAAGCAATACCTCGAAGCCCTTCGGGCGATGCAATCGCTCGACCTCGACGTCGCCGGCGAATTCTTCGTCATGGCCGCCACGTTGATGGAGATCAAGAGCCGGCTCCTCCTGCCCAAAGGCCTCCACGCGATCGACCCCAACGCCAACCCGGACGACGACATCGACCCTCGCTGGGAGCTCGTCCACCAGCTGCTCCAATACAAAAAATTTAAAGAAGCCGCCGGCGAACTTGCCGCGATCATTCGCCGTCAACAGGACCTGATGGAGCGTCACGTTTCGTCGCTCTCCGCCGAGCTCAGCGAGCGGCCCCTGCAAGCCGTCGGCCGGATCGACCTTTGGAACACCTTCAATATCGTCCTCCGCCGGCTCGCCGAGAAACTCGTCGTCGGCGAAATTCACGACGAAACGATCACCGTCTCCGACCAGATGGAGTGGCTGCTCGCCCGCATTCGGACCGAGAAGTCATTCATCTTTTCCGACCTATTCCCCGACGGCACGACTCTCCGCCAACTCGTCGCCACTTTTCTGGCCGTGCTTGAACTTACGCGCCTCGGAAAGCTTCACCTCACCCAGCACGAGGCCTTCACCGACATCGTCTGCACCGCGCGCGAAGAAAACCCGCTTGAAACTGCGGCCGCCCCAAGCACGTTGCTCGCGTGATAAAAAAGCGAAAACCTTCGGCGCCCAAAGCCGGCCTCCTCGGACTCGGATTGGACAACACCGATGGCCACAAACGGCTCACCACCGGCGAGCAATTCGCCATCGTCGGCGGCTCCGCCGAGACTCACGACCGGATGACGGAGACCGTAGTAAAAACGTTCGAGGAACTAAAAACCCGCGGAAAACCGCTGCATAAGATCGAGCCGAACGAACTCGCCGAGATTCTCCATAACTCCACCCCGCGATAGCCCGCAGCCCCGAGCCGCCACTTGCCTTTCGCCCTATTCCCGCCCTCCTTCCCTTAAAGCTCATTCCACCATGTCCGAAAAAATTACCGATCTCACCACCGCCGACTTCAAAACGACCGTCGCCGCCGCGACCACGCCCCTGCTTGTAGACTTTTGGGCTCCTTGGTGCGGACCGTGCAAAGCCATCGCGCCGATCCTTGAGGAGATTGCGACCGAGATGGACGGCCAAGTGAAAATTGCCAAGGTCAACATCGACGACCACGACACGATCGCCGCCGAGTATGGCATCCGCGCCATCCCGACCATGCTCCTTTTCAAAGGCGGCAAAGTCGTCGAGCAAATCGTCGGCATGATGCCCAAGGCCGCCCTCAAGGCCAAACTCACCGCCCAGCTCTAACCAAGATCTTGTCCAACCCTCCAGCCCCGACGCCCACGTCGGGGCTTTTTTGTAAACATCCACCATGAGTGTCCGCCTCCCCACGCTTTTGTTCACCGCGCTCGGCGTTGCCGTCGGCCTGAGCGCCACTCCATCCGCCTTCGGCGTTTCCCAGCTCCGAAAGGAGCGCGATCTCATAATCTACGAGCACCCGCGGTTCCATTCGGCTTTCCCTTCGGTGGTGCGAAGCCCGAACGGGGAGCTCCTGCTCGCCTTTCGCCGCGCGCCCAATCGGAAAGCCTTCGGCGAAGAGAAGAACAACCACGTCGATCCCAACAGCCAACTCATGCTCGTGCGGTCCCAAAATGGCGTGAGCTGGACGGCGCCCACCCTCATCTATGCTCACGCGATCGGAGGGTCTCAGGATCCCTGCCTACTGCAGATAAGTGACGGCACCTTGCTCTGCCTGAGCTACGGCTGGACTTTTCTCCGCCCCGACGGAGTCAAGAACCTGAAGCCGCCTTTCCTGCAAAACTACCCGGGCTCGATTTTTACCGGCGGCCATTTTCTACGCTCGGTTGACCGCGCTCAAACGTGGCTAGGCCCGTTTTACCCGCCTCACATCGCCCCTGAAATCCTTCGCGATCCCTACGGCCAACTCGTCCCCGCCTACAATCGCGGTGCCGCGATCGAGGCGCGCGACGGACGTTTGCACTGGGTCGTGGCCGCGACCGACCAAGAGACCCCGCGTAAGACGTCCACCCATTTGCTCTCATCCTCCGATCGCGGACTCACGTGGGCTTACTCGGCTCCGGTCGCCGCCGACGCCGCGGCCTCATTCAACGAAACGTCGCTGATCGAAACTCCGCGCGGCGACCTCGTCGCTTTTCTCCGATCCGAGAAGCTCGGTGATCAAGCCTGCATCGCGCGCTCTACCGACGGAGGGAAAACGTTCCAACCTTGGCAAAAGATGGGCTTCCAAGGTCACCCCCTCCATGCCCTCAGCTTGCCCGACGGCCGCGTACTCGTCACCTACGGCTACCGCCATGCACCCTTTGGCATTCGCGCCCGCGTGCTCGATGCCGAATGCACTGATTTCGCCACCGTCCCCGAAATCATCATTCGCGACGACGGCACGACCACCGACCTCGGCTATCCGTGGTCCGTGCAGCTCGACGACCGGCGCATCCTTGTCACCTACTACTTCAAAGCTGCCGGCGAAATTCAGCACATTGCCGGGACGATTCTGCGCCTGGACTGAGGCCGCTCAAAACCAAAACCCGCAGCTCAACAAAACCGCATATCCCGCCACCAGTTTTCCCGTGTCGCCCAGCAAGACGATCAACTCCGCCGGCGTCTCGCTCGCCTTCAATCTCCGCGCCTGTCGCCAAGCGACGGGTGCCAGTAACAGCGGCGCCAAGACCCACGGAGAAAATCCTCGGGCCCAGAACACAAAGGGCATCACAAGCGCCACCACCAAGGAGGCGTCAAACTGCGCCCGGGCCGCCCCGCGCCCGAAACGCACGACCAACGTCCGCTTCCCCGCCGCTCGATCGGTCTCGACGTCGCGATAGTTGTTCACGACCAAAATATTTGCCGCCAACAATCCGACCGGGATCGCGGCCAAAATCGCGTTCACCGTCACCTCACCGGTTTGAACAAAAAAAGTCGCGCCGACCGCGACCAGCCCGAAGAAAACAAATACAAACAGATCGCCGAGTCCGTTGTATCCCAGTGGAAACGGCCCGCCGGTGTACGCCACCCCGCAGGCAATACTCGCCACGCCGATCACGATCAGCCCCGGTCCGCCCCAGGCGACCAGCCCCAGTCCCACCACAAAAGCCAAAGCAAAGACCGCGACCATCGCCCGCTTCATCACCGCCGGCCGCACCAACCCGGCCGCCACCGCCCGTCTCGGCCCCACCCGGCTCGCCGAATCGGCTCCTTGGATGAAGTCGTAGTAGTCGTTCGCGAAATTTGTGCCGATCTGGATCAGGAGCGCAAAGAGCAGACACAAGCCCGCCGCCGCGTAATCGGCGCTGCCCCCGTGAGCCGCCAACGCCGTCCCGACCAGCACTGGAGCCACCGCCGCCGGCAACGTTTTCGGCCGCGTCGCCTCAATCCAGATCGACCACACCGGTGATTTTTCCATCGGCTGAAAGACCTTAACTCCCACGATTAAAAAGCATCGCCTGCTGCTTCGCGAGCAGACTGATCAACACCGACAGAAAAAAGGCGACGAACCCGACCACGCCAAACCCGGCGCTCGGCCCATCGAATAAAATTCCAAAGGGCACAATCAAAGGAGCGTGAATCCCCTTAAACGCCGCCGGATCCGGCAGCCCCAGATTCAACGCCCAAATCAAGCCAAGGGCCATGGCCACCCCCGCGAAACCGCCGCGTCCGCACGTCAGTCCGTTGACGAAAAAAACCGGGGCGAAAAGAGTCGTTCCTCGCTCGTAACGGCTCCCCTGCACCCACCGCGCACCCAACACGATCGCGGCCTTCAGCCCGATCAACCGTCGCACGCTGGAATCGATCGGGCATGAGGCCATCTCCGCCATCGAGAAATCTACCCGCCTCGATGTCAAAGCCGCACTCGTCACTTCGCCCGGTAGCGCTGCTCGGCCGGCACCGCCAACACGTTTTCCAGCTCCTGCAACCGCGCCAGCACCAGGGGCGCATCCGCCGCGTCATCCTCGGCCGGCAACTGGGGATGAAGCTCTCGCAACCAGGCATAAGCCTCCGCGTTCTTCCCCTGCCTTCGGAGCAATTCTCCATAAATGCGAGCGGCATAATACGGTCCCCGCGGTTCCACCCAAGCGCGGCGATAGCTCTCTGCCGCCGCCGCTAAATCTCCGAGCTTGTTAAGCTCGATGTTCGCCTGCTCGACCCAGAGCGCAGCCTGTCCCGCCTGCACCCGCCGGGCCGCCTGAATGTGCCTGATCGCCATCTGCGCGTGCTCGACTTCGAGCCCACGCCGCCGCGTCGCCGATACGACTTCGTAGCCACCTTCCGCCGCGATCCGCCACGCCGGCAGGTCGTAGGCGAGAATGCGGGCTCCGTTCAGCCAAAAATAAACCGGCCGGGGATCCACCGCCACCACCGCGCGGATCAGGGTCTGCGTGCCGGGCAAATCACGATCCTCCCATCGCGCATACATCCGCAGCCAAAGAAAATCCGCCGCCAGCGCCTTAAATCCGCCCAACCAGCCAAACAGCGCCCCGGCCCCCGGCGACTCTGATATCGTCTCGTTCACCCGAACCTCCTTCGTCGGCCCGAGCGCATAACGCAGCCCGGCCCCCGCCGCGGCCAGAACCACCAAAACCAACGCCAGCAAATAGACCTTAGACTTCACGTCGTCGGAAAACGTAAACCGCCAGCCCCAAAGCCACCGCCGTGTAGCCCGCCGCATAAATCGTCAGGCGCCCCAGCCCCACCGCCGACACGTCTCCGCCCGCTTCGACCGCGAACCGTTGGAAATCGGGAAAACCCCAGTGGATCAACTTCGCCGGCAACAGCATCACACTGGCCCCGCTCCGCTCGTAAGCCCCATGGGCGAAGCCCTGCAAATGGCAGATCACGAAACCGGCAAATCCCATCATCACCGCGTAAATCTGCGTCTGGGCGAAACTCGCCACCAGCAAAGTCCCCGCCGCCAACAGCATCAACTTGAGCGCGTGCAACCACGCCGCGACGATCAAGGCGCCATAGTTCACCGCTCCGCCCAGGGCAAAGGCCTCGGGCTGCTCCAGCCGCAACCCGGCTTCACGCTGCCCTAGCACGACGGCCAACGTCGCGGTCAACGTCCCGCAAAACGTCACCAGCACCACGGCCACGCCGATAAATTTGCCCAGCAAAAACTCCGTCCGCCACACCGGCTTGGCGAGCAGGGTGAGCGCGGTGCGATTCTCAATCTCGCTGAAGAAGAGCTGCGCCGTCAGCACGATCGCCAGCACCGCCCCAAACCCCGCGATCGCCCCATCCCCGAAATCCGCGATGAACTTCAGCTCCGGCGCGCCGAAATTAAAATCCCGCAACCCCCGCACGCCCACGACCAAGCCCGCGGCCACCAGCACCAACAAACCCACGAGCTTTTGGCGAAGCGCCTCGCGCAACGTGACGGCGGCGATCAATCCCGTGCGTCCCAGTGAAAACGGCACCTTTTTCAAGCGCTTTCCTCCCTTTCCTTCGGCCGATTCCGCGCCACCTGTTCGATAAAAATCTGATCCAGCCGAGTTGATTGGGCCGAGAGTGCCGCCGGCGATTTCCCACGGGCGGCCAGCCAATGGTTCAACTCCTCCCGTTCCGCCAGGCTCAGGCGATCGGGTCCGCCGCCCGACGGCGCCGTCAGTTCGGCCACCGTTCCGCTCACCAACAACCGGCCCCGATCCAAAATCGCCACACGGTCACAGACCTCTTCGATCTGGGCCAAAAGATGGGAGGTAATCAGCACCGTCTTGCCTTGGGCCTTCAAACTGCGAATGAGCGTCGTGATCGCCGCCGTGCCGATCGGATCAACCCCCGCCGTCGGTTCATCTAGGATCACCAGTCTCGGATCATGCACCAGCGCCTGCGCCAGACCGATGCGTTGCAGCATCCCTTTCGAATACGTCCCGACGCGTCTCTCCGCCGCTTCCGTCAGACCGACCCACGCGATCACCTCCGCCACCCGGGCCAACAATTTCGCTCCGCTCAAGCCGCAAATCCGCCCATAAAACGCCACCAGCTCCCGCCCGCTGAGAAAGCGATAAAAGTTCGGCGCTTCGGGCAGATAGCCTACCGCCACCCGCGATTCTACCCGGTCGCTCGGCACCCCGAAAACCCGACACGCTCCGGCCGTTGGCGCCAGTAAACCCAGCATGACCTTGATGGTCGTGCTCTTGCCCGAGCCATTGGGCCCGAGCAGACCGAACACTTCACCCCCGCCGATGCGCAGGCTCAAGTGATCCACCGCCCGCAATCGCACCCCGCGCAGCCCGGTCGCAAAATCTTTGGTCAGCCCTTCCAGCTCCACGGCCGCTTCGGTCTCGTCCGTCATAGCATCTTAAATCCTCTGAATTGCCCGGCGCGGAGCCCGTGACTGCGCTCTGCCTTGCGCACATAGCCATGCATCCGATCCTCAACCGCAGCGGTAAACGCCTTCACTGCCGCCTCCGCCCCCTCCGCCTCAAGCTGCACCCGTCCATCGGCCAGATTGGCGACCACTCCCGCCACCTCATACTCCTTCGCGACCTGCAACACGGCATAGCGGAAACCCACGCCTTGGACGTGGCCTGAAAAGAAAACGTTCTCGTGGTAAATGACTCCCATGGCCCGCGAACCTAGGCGCCGCCCGGCCCACGACTCAATCCGCAAAACCATCCGTCACGGGACGGGTATTTTTGTTTGCATTCGCCCGGCTCGCCCCCTCCTTTTCCTCAAAACCTGATGAGTAACTCTGATTCTGACGGCCCCTCCAACAACGAGTGGGAAGATCGCGGCGAAGTGGCTTGGAACGAATTCGACTGGGAACGTTACCTGCGCGAGCAGGACGCCTCGATCGCCCGTTACCGCAAACTCTACGAGGCCAACGCCGAAAGCCCCAACCGGATCGATAAAGTCGCCGAGCAGATGGGTTGGAGTATCGAAGATTGGACGGAAGAAGGCGGCGAGATTCCCGATTCGGACGACGATGACGACGAGGCGGAAGACGACCTGGACTTCGACGACGAAGACGACGTCTACACGCTGCACAAAAATCCCATCTTCATTTCGACCAAGGCCATCATCGGCGGCCTGCAGGAAAAGTGGCTTGAGAGCGCAAGCCTGGCCAAGCTTCCCGTTCCGGTTTCCATGGCGCTGCTGAATTCGCTGCACCGCAGCGAAGACCAATCCGCGCAGGCAATCCACGCGCTGGACTTTGGCGATTACGCGATGGCGATCAGCCTGTTCAAGCGCGCGCTCAACCTCGTGAACAGCACGTTCGCCCTGCTGAATGCAGCGGAGACCGCGACGATTCCCGCGGTTGTGGCCTTTCGGGAGCACGCCCAACCCGCGCTCTTTGATCTCCGCGAAATTTGGCTGCGAGTCATCAGCGAATGCCGCGAAGAGATTGAACGTCCGCAGGAAGCCGATGAAGACGACGACAAACCGTGAGGCGGTGTTTTACGGGGCCAATCGAGGTTTCGCAGAAACACCTTGCTCTTCGCGGTAACGATTTGTTCGCTTGAAATCTAAGCGGGAGAGGTGGCTGAGTGGTCGAAAGCAGCGCTTTGCTAAAGCGCCGTAGGTGTAAAAGCCTACCGGGGGTTCGAATCCCCCCCTCTCCGCCAGTTTTACGA
>Ga0209550_10001040_pt1 | contig 26756 bp, 25 predicted proteins | sample LauGreSuBDMM15SN_2_FD_187567 | JGI IMG/M metagenome (GOLD analysis project Ga0209550, IMG submission 187567) | Freshwater lake microbial communities from Lake Michigan, USA - Su13.BD.MM15.SN (SPAdes) (version 5) | ecosystem: Environmental > Aquatic > Freshwater > Lake | place: Lake Michigan... | reverse complement strand
ATATCCAATTTCTTTTTCAGTATCATCTAAAAAATAAAGAATTTGATTTTGTCTAATCTCTTTATTTGTCAAATCTTTAGGTTTAATGCTCAATAATCCATCTTTATTTGTCTCGGTGGTAACACTTCCAATTTCAATAAACTTTAATTTAAGTATAGTTTTAGGATTCTTTCTAAAAACTTCTAAGAGTTCAAAAATACCTGACTCCGAGGCAAGGGCAACTGGAGATTTTCCTTTTTTATTTTGGATTTTAATGTTTGCATCCTTGTCAAGTAATAACTCCACAATATCTTCATGACCACCAAGTATACTAAAGTGTAGTGCAGTATTACCTTCTTCGTCTTGTTGGTTTATATCTACTGATCGAGAAAGTATAACCTCCAGAATATCAAAATATCCATTTGCTGAGCAAATCAATAGAGGAGAAATCCCATTTTTATTTTTAATTGTTAGTTTAGGTTTTTTTTCTAATATAATTTTTGCTATTTCTAGATTCCCTCTTAGAAGAGAATTAAGGATTGATGTATTACCATTTTTATCTGTAATATTTATATCAACTTCTTTAGAAAGCAGATACTGGACTATTTCTTTACTCCCACTCAAGGAAGCAATGATTAGGGGAGGGCTACCTTTTTTATTTTTTTGGTTTAAATTAGGACGGTACTCCTCCACTAAATAGATTACTTTTTTTAAATCTCCCCTTTCACAACTTTTGAATAATTCAGAGTAAATAGTTTTTTCATCTAATTTTAAATTAATATCCCCATGTTCATGGGGTTCCTGTGGATACAAATTATGTACTATTAAAAAAATTAAAAAAATAAGAATTATTTTATTTTTTATAATAGAAGATAAATTCATATATTAGATTAAATTGATTTTTACATTATTCCTTTAATTCAGATAAAATATTTTTGGCTTTATAAATATTTTTCAATGCTTCTTCAATCCCCTCGGTGTGAACAGATACTGATCTTGCATTTTTGTCTGTATATGCATAAGATAGAGAGTGACTATATGCATTTCCATCAAAAATTAATCCTACTATTTCTCCCTTGGTATTGATTACGGGACTACCGGAATTTCCTCCTGTAATATCATGCGTACTACAAAAATTAATTCTAGAGTTAAGGTTAATTTCATCTTTATGTTTTTTTATACTTTCCGAAAGGAGGTATTCTTTATTTTTATTGAAACCATAGGCTCTTTCAAATAAACCATAGAAGGTAGTGAATGCTGGAATTTTCCATCCATCTACCTCATAACTTTTTATTGTCCCTATACTTAATCTAAGGGTAAATGTAGCATCTGGATATGTATTTCTGCCATATATTTTAAAGCGAAGGTCAGAAAGTTTACCACCTTCAATAGTTAAAATTGCCTCTACTTCTTTTTCTATCCAATCCCGATTACTTCTATAGATTGGTTCAAGTTTGCGAATCCATACCAACAATGGATCATCTGATGATGCAATCAAATTAGGATTTTTTAAAAGGTTTTTGCGAAATTCTTGGTTGTCTAAAGAAGTGGATTCAATTAATTTCTTGGACAATGTTAGTATATTTTCATTTCCAATAGCAATTCGAACAAAATTATTGTCTTCTGAAAGTTCCTTCTTTGCTAGTTCTAAACTTTTTGAAAGTGATACAATTTCTTTATCTTTGTAAACTGGAGCACTTGTGAGTAAGTGTAATTGAGTTGATTCTAAAGAGGATATTCGATATTCTTCATATCTTTCCTCATTAGGTTTTTTTATTTCCATTTCATATCGAACTAAAGAGAGTGCTAAGGAAGTTAAATCACCAGATACTTTCTGGTAGTACATTTCTTTTTTTCTATCCACCATTTTCTTCTGAACTTTTTCAATATTATTCCAAATATCACCATACTCTTTTTTTAATTCTGGATTACTATTTACAACCTCTTTCAACTTATTTTCATTAGTTTCTATGCTCTGGATTGTTTCTGAATGTAAGAGAGCAGAGTATTCCCCTTGAATTGCTTTTATTGAGTTTTCGATTCCGAGTATACTTCCTCTAGCTCTCCTCTCTTCTTCTTTTCCACGGTTAGAATATTCTTTCATAGAATTGATCTTTTCTTTAAGAATGATCAAATATTCTGGGAAGGAATGATCTCTTAAAAATAAGATCTCACTAAGTGTTTTTTGTCTGTCAGTAGAGCCAGGATGACCCGAGACAAATATTAACTCATCTTCTTTTGCACCTTTACTATTCCATTTTAAAAAATTTTTTGAATTTATAGGTTTATCATTTTCATATACTCTAAAAAATGCATAATCCAATGCATATCTTGGATATTGAAAATTATCAGTGTCACCTCCGAAAGCAGCAGCTTGAAGTTCAGGAGAATGTACTAATCGTATGTCAGTATATTTTTTGTACTTATAAAGCCAAAATTCTCCACCATGGTACAACTCAACTACGTCAGATCTCAAACCAGTTTTTTGATGAGAAATATTTTCTAAATTTGAAATAATTTCTTTTCTTTTACTTTCTATTAATTGATGTGATTCTATACCTTTTACATGATCTTTTATGATTTGTGTTACATCTTCTATTTCTATAAGTATATTTAGCTCTAGATCAGGACATTTTAATTCCTCTTTTCTTGTTTTGGCTAAAAATCCATTTTTAACATAATCAGATTTTTGATGGGATATTTTCTGCAATTGACCCATAGCTACATGATGGTTAGTGAGTACTAACCCCCGATTGGAAACGAATGAACCTGAGCCACCGTCATTGAAACGAACTGAACTTAGTTGGGTATTTTTTAAAAAGGATACGGGAGGAGTAAACCTGTACTTTTCTTTTAAGTAGGGGAGTGGTAAATTGTCTAATGTCCACATTCCCTCATCACTATTTAAATTCATTGTTAATCCTAAAAGTAGAATGCTGATAATATTTATCAAAATTTTTACTGTTTGCCTTGTAATTATATTTATAAAAAATGATTATCCTATTTTTAAGGGGAAACTTCAAAAAAAATTATAATTCATTTGGTATACTACAACCCATTCCAAATTTAAATGAAATAAAATCTATTAAAAAGTACAAATTCAACTACTAATATAATACTTCTAATAATTAGATTATTTCTTAAATTGATGAATATTTTTTTACAAAAAAGCAAAAAAAAATCATATTCAAAGGTTAGATAGTTTTGCTTGAAATTTAAAGTGAGTATATGAATCTAACGTATTGAATTAAATAAGGAATGTAATCTATGAATGAGATCCATCCAAAGGATATGATTAGTTTATCACAATTTTTAATAGAAGGGCAGCTTAAAATTCCTTATGCCACAGGTGATTTTACCGCACTCATGAGCCATTTGGTATATGCAGTTAAGATTGTTTCAAGAGAAGTGAGAAAGGCAGGTTTACTGGAAAATTTCTTGGGTGCTACAGAAGATACCAATGTCCAAGGAGAAACCCAAATGAAACTAGACCAATATGCTGATACCTTGATTACTAATGCTCTTAAAATTTCTGGACACCTCTGTGTGATGGCTAGTGAAGAATCTGATGGAATCATAGAAATCCCAAAGGAGTACAAAGTGGGAAAGTATACTTTGGCATTTGATCCATTAGATGGATCCTCCAATATTGATACAAATGTTTCGATTGGTACTATCTTCTCTATCCACCTCAGAAAAACACCCATGAATACCATGGGAACAGTGGAAGATCTCCTCCAAAAAGGTGCTTTACAGGTTTGTTCGGGATACATTCTATATGGCTCTTCCACCATGATGGTTCTGAGTTTTGGGAAAGGCGTGGTGGGTTTTACATTGGATCCTTCCTGTGGGGAATTTTTATTATCTCACCCCTCCATTACTATTCCTGAAACGGGAGAAATTTATTCTGTCAATGAAGGCAATTATGATTATTGGTCAGATGAAGTAAAGGGATACATTAGAAGAATAAAATCTATTGAAAACAATAACAAACCAAAAACCTCCAGATATGTAGGTTCTCTAGTTGCTGATTTCCATAGAAACCTCCTCAAAGGAGGAATTTTTTTATACCCAGAGGATACGAAATCTCTCAAATATCCAAAGGGAAAATTAAGGCTTCTCTACGAAGCAGCTCCAATGGCTTATCTTGTAGAACAAGCGGGAGGGTTGGCAGTTACAACAAAAGGTGAGAGAATCTTGGATATCCAACCTACTGAACTTCACCAAAGGACAACATTTATCACCGGAAGTAAAAAAGAAGTGGAAAACTTTTTAAAAATTACTAAGGAGATTCGGGAGAAGAAATAGACTCTATAAATTCTAAACAATTCTTAAGACTTGAAGGATCTGCTACCATTTTTCCTGCAATTTCAAATGCAGGACCGTGGTCAGGTGAAACACGGGTAAATGGCAGTCCAATCGTCAAATTAATACCTTTCTTGCCTACCAATGCCTTAAAAGGAGCCAATCCTTGGTCATGGTAACTTGCAACTATAAGATCAAATTTTCCCTTCCATTCTTGTGTAAAAATTGAATCTGCCGAGAATGGGCCCTGGAGTAAAAATTTTTTTCTAGAGTATTTCTTTAAAATAGGGGAGAGGATAGTATCTTCTTCTCTACCAATTTTACCTCCCTCTCCTGCATGGGGGTTGATACCACAGAAACCTATCTTTGGATTAGGAAAAAATTTAGATTTTTGAATTGCTGAAAAAAGTTTTTTCCATTTTATTTTTTTTAATTTTCGTACTACATCTTTTAACGGTATATGTGTTGTTAGCACAAGAACTTTCCATTCTTTTGAATACATAATCATGTATGTATTGGTATTAAAATAATCAGCCAAGAACTCTGTATGACCTGAAAATTTTATATTTTTACACTTTAATACCCATTCTTTACTCAGGGGAAGTGTGAGAAGGTTTCCCCCATATTTTTTAATCAGTTTGCATGTATAGGTAAGTGATAAATAAGAACACAATCCACTTTTTGTATCTGGGTTCCCCATTACAAAAGAGTGATCTTTGAATTGATTAAAATATTTTGAGTTTATATAGTAGAGCCCACTCTTTGGTAATTTTAATTTTATGGAGTGTTCTAAAAAAAAATTAGGTAGAAAGTTGTTTTGGCTCCTAACAAGGAAAATAGGTTTATTTCGTGATAAGTGTAATAGATATTCATAGGACTTTTCCAAGAGTTCATAGGAGATTCCTGTGGGATCACCTTCTGATATCCAAAGGGGATTGTGGAAAGAATTCATTTTGGAATGGAGATATTGGCTAGTGCTGTTTCTAAAAAGGTACTTATTTCTTCGAGGGCATTTATTATTTTTTTCCCCTGTAAGAGTGTTGCACTTTCTGTTTTTGGATTAAATCGTATGACTTCATCTATATTAGTAACTATATTTTCTCCTTCCGAAATATCATGAAGGGTTTTATCAACAAATGTTTTCATGCTTTTAAAAAGTTCAGAAGCTTCAGAAATAAATACTCTAGATTGTTTATTTTTCATCCTTCCCATTTGTTCTTTAAATTCCTGTTTATCGGTGGATGCATATTCTTCTATAGTTTCAATTAATACTTTGATAGTTCTCTTTATGTTTTCAAATAACTTAATCATTGAATTTCGTTCATTTAATGTTGAAAAATCAAACTTTATATGTGAATCACCTATCACAGGAATGTATTCAGTTTCGAAGAGATTGATGAGAGTGGAGAGAAGATTGATCTCGGGATCAGTGGAATGAGGACAAAGTCTCATCACAACTAAATTATCAAGTATAGACTGTTGGTTATCTTTCTTATTTTTTGAGGTATTAGAATCATCTGACCGAGTGTCAGATTTAGAAATAGACTGGATTGTATCTGGAATTCCACTTGGTGAAATAACTAGAACTTTAGCTTTGTACTTTTGAATTTCTTTGGAAACTCTCTTCCTTTGATCTTCATTGTTTGAAACAGAACTGATTTTATCCAATTGGTTTAAAATTTTTTGAAATCTTTTTAGTTCTGTTATTTGATCGGAAGAGAGTGCCATACGTATCCTCTATGAATCTTTTTTATTGGACATCTGACCTACAAATGCATTGGTCACATTCTGAATATCGGTTAAATCAATTGGAAGCACAACCTCTGTATTGTTTTTTGCCAGATGAACAAATTGTGAGATAAAATTTTGTGCTATTTGAAGACGAATTGCTTCATTACCTCCCTTAGACCGAATTGCTCCTGCAATTGTTTCAATTCCTTTCGCGGTAGCGGTGGTAATCGCCTCTATTTCTTTTGCCTTACCTTCTGCTTCGTTGATCCTCTTTTGTTTTTCTCCTTCTGACTTATTGATTGCCTCTTCTTTTAAGCCTTGGGATCTATTGATTTTCGAATCCCTGTCACCCTCTGACATTGATATTTCTGCTTTTTTGTTGAGTTCGGCAGTTTTTTGTTTTTCCATTGATTCTAAAACCGATTTGGGAGGTGTGAGATTCTGTATTTCGTATCGATTTAGTTTGATTCCCCAAAGATCTGCTGCTTGCTCAACTACTTCAACAATTCTATGATTTATAATCTCCCTTGCTTCAAAGGTTTCATCTAAATCCATTGTCCCAATGACTGCTCTCATGGTTGTTTGGGATAGCTGGATAGAGGCAAATTTATAATCTTCTATTCCATAACTTGCTTTGTAAGGATCCATTACTTTTATGTACAGTACACCATCTACCTTTACTTGAACATTGTCTCTTGTTATACAAATCTGGGGTTGAACTTCTATTGCCTGTTCTTTTAGAATATGTTTATAAGTGATATTATCTAAAAAAGGAATTAGAAAATGCAATCCAGCTTCAAGAGTTTGGTTGTACTTTCCCAAGCGTTCAACAATCAATACTTCTTGGGCATTGACAATTCTAATGCTTCTAACAAACTTAAAAGCAACATAAAAAATTCCAAGTGACCATACAATTAAGGATAGACTCATTTTTTTTCTCCACGATTTGGATTTGTTTGGATGGATGGTATTTTGTTTGTGACCTTAGATAATCCTTCAAAAACTCCTACAATTCCTGCAAGGTTAGGAGGAAGTACGGTTGTTTTAGAGGTTGTAAAAATTTTACCCAAACCTTCTAGATACCCTTGGGCTATTTGGAGATCCACCGCATCTTTCCCTCCATCTTTTGATATAGCAGCCCCTATCAATTTAAGACCATTTGCAGTAGCTTGTGAAATAAATTCTATCTCGGCTGCCTTTCCATTGGCCTCATTGATTCTCTTGATTTTCTCACCCTCTGAAATATTAATTGCTTCTTGTTTTTCCCCTATGGAACGATTGATTCTAGAAGCTCTTTCACCCTCTGAGATTGTGATTTCCGCTCTTTTTTCTCTTTCAGCCCGCATTTGTTGCTCCATGGAATTTAAGACCTGCTTGGGTGGTGATATGTTCTTTATTTCATACCTGGTTACTTTTAAGCCCCATGGATCGGTAGCATTGTCTATCTGTGCTACAACTTTACTATTTATAGAGTCCCTTTCAGAAAACGTAGCATCCAAATTTAATTTGCCGATCTCTGATCGAAGGGTAGTTTTAGCAAGTTGGGTTGTAGCCAAAAGATAGTTATCAATCCCATAACTAGCTTTATAGGGATCAATTACCTTTAAATACAATATTCCATCTACTTCTACGGGAACATTATCTTTTGTAATACATTCTTGTGGTGGTACATCGTACGCTAATTCTTTGAGGGTATGTTTGTACCTCACTACATCTACAAAAGGAATAGCAAAGTGGTACCCAGCTTCTAAGGTTTTATTGAATTTTCCGAATCGTTCTAAAATATATGCATACTTTTCGGGTGTTATAATGATGGTTTTTAGTATAATAATAATTATTATTATAAAAAAAATAGTTAAGATATTGTCCATTTTATGTAACTCTTTAATTTAAATTTATTTGAGTTGATTTATTCACTTTTTTCTATAATCAGCAATAAATTTTCTCGGTCATATACTTTTGCATTTTCACCAATCTCTAGGGTGTGATTGAGTGAAGTAGCATACCACTCAGTTCCCTGTAGCTGTACTCTTCCTTCTTTTGACCCTGGTTCTACTCTTTTCACAACTAGTACTGTTTTTCCAATATAATCATCTTTATTCGCACTTTCTGCATAGCTTTCATCAGACGGAAAAAGATTTTTTAAAAATTGACTGGCAACGAGAATGATCATTCCAGAAGATAAAACCCAAACTAAAATTTGGGTACTCATTTGGATAGGAGCAATCAAAACAACAACACCAGTGAAAATAGCCCCCAACCCCAAAAAAATTATAAATATCCCCGGAACAAAAAATTCCAAAAATACCATACCAAAACCTGCAATGATCCAATAAAAAAAGGGAGAATTTACAAGTGACTCTTTACAAACTACACCTACTTGCCAGATACATTCCATACGTATCAGTTTACCAATCACTCTGAAAAAAGCAATCAATACATAGGACATATTCCATTTTCTATGAGAAAATGGAATTTTCTTAATATAATTTTGAATCATAAGGTAAAACTAATGAATCAATAAAAGAGGGGTTTTGGGACGACCTTCCATAAGTTGCAAGGGCAGGCTATTTCTCATTTAACTCAACTTTTGGAAGAAGTGAGTATGGTGAGTTGATAAAAAAACATTGGAAAAATTTCCTTAGCTTTTTTCTAATTTTAGAGGGAAAAAGAAAGTTTTTGCAGTAGCGTGAAATATATACATACTAAATATTTAGAATATGGCTAGAGGGAAAATATGTATCGAACAATGACAATCATCTTAATTTTATATATGGGATTCAATGCCTGCGAAAAAAAATCCAAAGAATCATTGGGCTTGGAAGATACTTTAAAATTACCGGATGAAGTCTTTTTAGTGGATCTCTCTAAAAAAGTCCTCAAAGACTTATACAAAGAATCAAAAGTAGAAAAGACTCCAGAAGGGATCTTCCTTTCCCTGGAGTTTGGTGGGACTAGTGCCCTCTCTTTTCGATCACAGGAATCATTTGAAAGAGAAATGCAACTCCTCTCTGCATTTTATGGATTGAAAATGATAAAATTATCATCTAAACGAAAAATAAGTAAGATAATACTTAGTATAGTAAAGCCATTCTATGTAAGGGAAGAGACTATAAAAAAAGAAGTGATTGAAGAATTTGAAATATTTAGAGTTAGTTTGGATCCATCAAAAGTGAAACAATTAGATAATTTTGAAATAGCTAATATAGACTCTATTTCCATTGAAGGTAAAGAGGGAGAAATCCAATTGAATATATTAAACTCTATTATAAAAAACTGGAAAGTTGAATTAAATGAAATTCATCGGGTAGAAATAAAATGAAGCATATCATAATCGTAATTATTCTCGTTCCTATATCCATATTTTTTCTATCTCTCATCCCGATTGATAGATCAAGAGGAGTTGTCACAGGAGAAATCATTGCACCTGAAGAAGTAAAAGGGATTCTTAGAACTTCTTGCTATGATTGTCATTCATATGAAACAAAATACCCATTTTACTCTTATATTTTTCCAATTTCTATCATCATTAACAACCACATAAAAGAGGGTAGGGAAGAAATGAATTTTTCTACATTTGAGGAACTGTCTGATTCAAAGAAAAGATCAAAATTTAGAAGTGTGATAGAGGAGATTGAAACGGGAGAAATGCCTTTATTTGGTTATACACTTATTCATAGAGATGCAAATCTTTCTCCCGAACAAAAACAAATTTTAATCAATTGGGCAAAGGAAAATGGAGGTGAATCTGAAGAAGACGATAACTAATGTTTCACTCATTGAGAGAAACCGCGAAGCACTCAAAATACATCCTGATTTCAATACAACCCAATTCCAATTAAAAAATAGAATTAAGGGAAATGATTTAAATCAATACTTTGAATTGACTCAATCTGAAATCATTGGTATTGAAAAAACTATTAGATTAAATGTAGGTACTACACCGTACTACCTTTTGCTATCCGATCCCTATGACCCCAAATGTCCTATTCGTAGAATGATAGTTCCCACCGAAGAAGAAATATTTTTTGCTCCAGAAGAAAGTCCTGATCCCTTGCATGAAGAAAGATTATCTGTAGTACGTGGTCTTACGAGAATGTATGATGATCGTGTTCTTTTATTTTCTAATCAGGAGTGTTCTGTTTATTGCAGACACTGTATGAGAGGAAGAAAGGTATCATTTAATAATGAAAGAATGTCTGGAGAGGATTTAGATCTTTGTTTTGAGTACTTAAGAAATACTCCTGAAATATCTGATGTTGTGATCTCAGGAGGAGATCCTTTAAACTTAAGTGATTCTCGGATTGAGTACATTTTAAAAAATTTAGAACAAATTGAAAGTATAAAAATTTGTAGAATTGGCACAAGAAATCCAGTTACACTTCCCTTTAGAATCACACCAATGCTCTTACATATTTTAGAAAAATATAATACAGAAAATTTAAGTATTTTTTGTAATACGCAGTTTAATCACGTAAAAGAATGCACTCCAGAAGCAAAGCAATCTATTTTAAAGCTTTTGAAAGTGGGGATAAGTGTAGGAAATCAATGTGTTATTTTAAAAGGAATCAATGATTCAGGTGAAGATATGCTCGCACTTCATAGAAAGTTATTAGAAATGAGAGTACGGGCTTATTATATGTATGATCCCGAACTGATACCAGGCTCAAGGGGATTTCGAACTCCATTGGCAAAAGGATTGGAAATCATTGAGTATATGAGGGGAAAAATAGGGGGAATGGGAATACCTCAATTTGTAAATGATCTACCCGGGGGAGGGGGAAAAATCACTCTAAGTCCAGATTGGTATGTAGGATTCCATCGGGGCACTAGAAACCATGTTTTTAAATCGGCACTAAGAGGAACGTATCATCTGAGCCCCGAACCTATTGACTCCGAGTATGATAACACATATCGAGAGATTCCTGAAACTATATGGAATGATATCAGAAAGAAAGCCCATTACAATGCAATCGAATGAAGGGAACTGTCTTTTTGATCTGTGATATTTATCCAGAATTAGAAATTCAAAAAAATGGTCTTTATCAAGAATGGGAAAGCAAGCGTTCTGTTGAGTATGTACGAGATACTTTGTACGACCTTGGTTTTAAAGTAGAGATATACGAACCTATTCATGATAAAATTAAATTACTCAACCGTCTTACATCGGAAATAAAAAAAAACCAAAGACAAAATACCATACTTTGGAACCTGGTGGAAGGGTTTTATTCCAGAAATCGAGAAGGATATATTCCTAACATTGCAGAGTTTTTAGGTTTCCCGTATACAGGTTCTGATAGCTATCTTCAGTGTATTACGCTTGATAAAGATCTGACTAAATCAATAGCCCGCTCCTTAGATATCCCCACTCCTTATTCTTATCTCTGTGCATCTAAAGATAAAATTCCCCAGATTCCAGAGTCTGATTTCCCCCTGTTTGCAAAACCCAACTCTGAAGGCTCTTCCCTAGGGATAAAAAAATCCTCAATTGTACTAAATTCTTCTGATCTTAAGGTATATATTGACCAAACACCCGTTGTATTTTTTCCTATCTTATTTGAAGAGTATCTGCCCGGAGATGAATACACAATAGGCATCATTGGTAGCAAGGAAAATGTGCGAACCCTCAGACTCTGCCAAGTCCAGATGGACGGTGTATATGGACAGGATTCAAAATCAAAAAACTATATGCCTGAAAAAATTATTCCAAAGAATCCAGTAAATCTAAGACAGATACCAGATGGAACATCCAGACTGGCTGATAAATTAGGTTTTTTTGGTTTTGGAAGGGCGGATTGGAAGTTGGACAAAAAGGGGGCTCCCAGATTTTTAGAGATAAATCTAACTCCAGGGTTATCACCTTTTTACAGTTCTTTTCCGATAAGTTATGGAGAAGGTTTGGAATCCTATAAAGAAATGATAAATGAGATACTAGGTATTTCTTTTGTTGAGTATGAAAGAGTTTCTAGGTATTATGGCAGAGAGTTTGTGAAATGAGAATTGCAAAAAATACAAAACAAACTAAAAAATTACTTTCCATTTTTCTCAATTATAAACAGATTATAAAGGCGAACAATCTCTAAACATGGAAGAATCAGAATACAACAAGAAAAGTAGAGAAAACATTTTAAAGATTGGTTATAATAGCCTTTTCGAAATTGAAGAAAAGGTTAAAGCATTTCGTGTTATGAATCAAAATGCCGCTAAAAAACGGTTTATCATCAGTCGTGAAAATATTCGTGACAATATAGGAAAAATAATTCTCCAGAAAGCTGGCGAAATAGACCTTTCTGCTTCCATGTTACTTCGTCGAAAGTTTAAACCAGACACTGTATTTAAAATATTCCAGCCTGATGAAGGCATTGTTATAATCTCTGACATGACCACAATGGAAGGCGTCACCCTCACCATGGATATTGTCACCCAAATTATGAACTTAGGTGGCGGTGCCTATGAAGGTTTTATAGACCGGGTAGATAGCTTTACAGACTTTATCAATCATCTAAAAAAAGCCCTCTTTCCAAAGCTTATCATCATTGGTTATATCCCAAAAGAAAGGATCCAAACCGAAATTATCAATTTTGTTCGTGTGAAGCGTATAGACAATTACCTAAGGGTACTTGAACTAACACACAGCGAATACAAACCAGTGGGATATTTTCCTAAGATCAAACAAGTGGCAATCACCGAAGATCCGAAGAGTTGGGGTAGGTTTGTGGTGGATATCATCCGTGAATACACAAAACCATACCTATCCGAACATATATAAATAACTAAACTTTGTAAAAATCTAGATTTGCCTGGATTTTTTGTGGAATAACCCCTCCATGTGATTCTTGGTATTTTTTGTATTTAGCTTCTAATTCTCGATACTGTCTTCCTCTAATGTTTACAAAGCGGGTGTGAATATCAGAAAACGCTGGTTGGGTAGAAATCTTATCCCGAATGATTTTTTGGAAGGGTATATACTTATAAAACATACTCCTGACAACTCTATTTAACTTTTGTAGGCCTTCACTTTCATATTTAAGCCATAAAACATAGTCATTGACGAATTTATCCCTATCTGTCCTAAACCGTTTGAATTCTATTGCAAGTTTTTCTTTTAATTCTATAGAGAGATCTTTGTTCTTTTTATAAAACATCACATAATCTGTGTACTCTGAGGTTAAGGATGGTACCCCAACATTGTTCCAGTCTACGCTTAATATAGTTTTGCAGAGTTCCCATCTAAAAGCTGCAATTGCTTCCATGAGCATAGTTTTTAAGTCTCCCTGGATAAAAATGGGTAGGATGATTCTCCCGCGTGTTTCTTTGGAGCCCGCTCCCCTAGTAACCCCTAAGTCCTGCCACATCATAATCTTAGTCCCAATCGAGGGAACACTGATAAAATCTGGTATCACAGATGTTTGGATGAGTTCTCTCAGAATACCTTGGCTTTCATTGTTATAAACTGCCTCACGATTGAATGCGGTGTAATCTATGGAAATGATTTGGTGTATTGCGTCTTTTAGATTTTGGTGTGTTAGGATGCATTTATCCAATGGAGTGATGATATGTGCATCTGTAAGGATAGGTAAAAAAGTGGATGGATTTCCAGTTACCAACCTAACATTGGGTTGGTACATTGAGTCCATTTCGTATCCAAGCCTTCTCATATTAGTATCAACTGTGTCCGGAACATCGGATTCTTTTTTGTACAATACATCTTTGCTATCACTTTTGATTTTATCAAAATAAGTCTCCCCTAATTCCGAAATGGAAGGCGGGATTTTCTTATAGGTGACCTTATTTAACCATTCAGATCCCCGATGTAGGGGAATATCGGCATCCTGATCAATTTGGTCTTTGAAATTGTGTAAGAAGACTTGGTTTTTGGGATCTAAAAGGGTTTCATCAAAAAAACCAAATTTTAACATGAGTTCTACACTTTTTGGTGCGGAGCTTGGACTCTTGTTGTACTTGTCAACAGAAACTTTATAGGCATCCCAATAGATTTTTGTGAGATTTTTACGTACCACTCTAGCATCCTGCTCTGGATCTAATGGATTTTTTAGAGATTTTAACTTTAAAATTAGTGCTGAGTACTCCCTCATTTGGTCTTGGGGCAATTCTGCATAATTCATAATCTTTGAGGATGAGTTCTTAAGAGTTGCCAAAATAGCAGAATTATCTTCTCGGACTATGGTTGATTCAGTGGTTGTTGTAGTACTTTCGTGTGTCTCTACCTGTGCATGATCAATTTTATGCTGGAGCTTGGAGATTTTTTCTTTTAAAGAAGGAAATTTTTCAGAAACTAAAGTATAATCTTTGTGAAAAATTGATTTATAAGTTTCTATAATAGGTGTGGCATCATTTAATATAAATTCAAACACGGGCAGGAGATCTTCCGATTTTTTATGAAGCCCGCCTGTGTTGTACAGATCTAAGAGTGTTATAAATTTATCTAATATTCCATTTTGACCAATTAATAATTTTAAACTGGAGTGGAGTTGTTTGGATGATTCTTCAATTGCATCCAAACCATGATAGAAAGATTCCGTGAGTTTTTCACATAGTTGAATAAGGATTGTAATATCAGCTTCGTAAATTGTATTTTGCAATGGTTGTGCGAGAGAAAGCATTTTTCGAATTAGTACAAATTCTTTATCATCAAAGCTAATTTTTTCTGAGTATGACTTTTTAAAAAGATCAGGATGTGTTGCATTTAAAAAGGCTTTTGTGGGTTTTAACTCAGGATCACCACCCCTCTCTATATACGTGCTTATTGTTTTTTTTATCAATCGGTTTGTAGGATCATGCTCGGGATCTTCTTCTGCCCAAACGTACTTCTTTGGATTGATATCTTTGAATGCTTCGTGGTAAAGTGCAAAATAGGAAGCGGAAAGATTATCTATAATACGGTCTGTTTTCACATTTAATGCATGAATCACAGTTGCTTTTTTTTGTATTTCAAGTACTTCTTTGAGCAGAGTTTTAGAGATAGCTACACCCAAGGAAGCTTTACTCATGATGTTTTTCTTTATTGTGGATCTTGTAATTTGGTATGTGGAAAGAAGTCCCTCTGATTTGGAGGTAATTGTGACAGGGTATCTTTCATTGGTAAATAAACAAGCCACACCGGGAGTAAGATTTTTTCCCGAATTTTCTAAGATTGGGATGAGCACACCGTCAAACACCTTCTCAATTTCATAGGATCCTTCATGGATAAGATTTAAAGAATTACAGGATGCACCCTCATCGAACATGGATTGAGAGGGAGAGATTGCTATTTTTTGGTTAGAAATGGAAGTATCTATTGGCATGGAATACCTTGGTTATTTACTTGAATATAGTTAGTTTAAAAACCTTTTTACTCTATATCTAAATGAAAGAAATTAGAAAATTCATTTTTTAGATAATTAAGAAGAAAATTTATCAAATATATTTTAAGGGCAATCTTTATAAGAATACCCTTAAAAATACAGTTGATTAAAAGAAAACATCCCTTTTTTTGTAAATGAAGAGACTTTCTTTATTTGAGTTAATCCAAAGTTGCACTCTGATTTCATCATGAAACTTGAAAATTTTATAAAAAAATACAAATCAGCGAGAATTGGAATCCTAACCAACCAAAGCGGGTACTCTGTATCTAGGGGTTACCATTTTGAGTATTTTTCTAAACAATTTTCTATAAAAACTCTTTTTATGCCGGAACATGGGTTATTTGCCGAACTACAGGACCAAGTCTCTGGAACACAGTTGTCCTATTCATATAAAAATTTAAAAATTCATAATATCTATGGGGACTCAGAATCATCCTTGGTGGTGAAAAGAGAAGCCTTAGAAGAATTGGATGTCATTGTTATTGATATTCGGGATGTTGGTGCAAGATACTATACATTTCTTACATCTGCGTATTATCTTTTAGTAGAAATACATAAATATAACCAATCCCTTAGCTCCCATCCCCTTAGAGTTGTTGTTTTTGACTCTCCAAACCCCATTGGTAGAAAGATAGAAGGAAGTCCCTTGGAATCTCAATTTGAATCTTTTGTGGGTGTTCGGGGAATGATTCATAGGCATGGGATGACCCCTGCTGAGCTACTCAATTATTACATACATTCTTTTTCACTCCAAGTTCCATTTGACTGTGTTCCCGTTGGTGACCTCTATTCTAAAAAAGATTCCTCGTTGCTTTGGGTCCCTCCATCCCCCAACATACCTACTGCAAATACATGTATGGTGTATGCAGGTCAGTGTTTGTTGGAAGGTACCAACCTTTCAGAGGGAAGGGGTACTACAAAACCTTTTGAAATCTTTGGTGCACCCTTCATTGATATACAGGATGAACTACTGTTGGCAATATTAAAAAGTACAAAAGATACATCGTATCATTTGCGTCCATTGTTCTTTCAGCCCACATTTCATAAGCATTTGGGAGTTCGATGTGGTGGATTTCAGATTATGGTTTTGGATAGGAAAAAATTCCATGGTCTTCTCTTTAGTCTTCACTTTATCAAAACTATTAGGGATTATTATCCAAACCAATTTGGATTTTTAAAGGGGGCGTACGAGTTTCGCTCAGACAAACCAGCTATCGAACTTCTTGTAGGAGATACTTTTCTATTAGGGTATCTCTCAGGAAAAAATTCTTTTAAGCACATAAAAGGGTATCTTAGGGATACAGAAGAAACTTGGAAAAAAGAAAGAAGAGACTACCTTTTCTATAACTAGATTCAATGAACTATAAAAAAAACAAATTTACAAGAAAGCCCTTAGCAAATTTATATAAAAACACCCATATATTTATAAGATTTAGTATTCCAAAGATTACGGAGAATGGGAAAAAATTATGTATATAGAGTTTTCTCTAAACAAGGAAGATTATCTAGCCTTCCAACTTTATGCATCATCCCAATCAAAAGAATTTAAAAGTTCCCATTTGAAGAGTTGGTTGCTCACTCCGCTATTTTTTATTGTGGTAGGTGGAGGGTTTTACTTTGTTTGGGGTATGGTCTTTCCTATTGCATTTTTAATAACTTCCTTCATTTGGATTCTTTTGTACCCTATTTACTCCCGCAGAAACATTGTTCGAAATTACAGTAAAAATATTGATGAATACTATGGAAACCGTTTTGGTAAGACTGGGAAATTGTCATTCACCGATGAAAATATTATAATGGAAGATATTTCTGGTGAGACTAAATTACGATTTAATGAAGTAATCCAAATCATTGAAATACAGGATTACTTTTTTCTAGGATTAAAGAATGGAAGTTCCATTGTTATTCCCAAGCTAAAAGTTGATTACTTTACTCTCTTAAAATTTATGAATCGTATAGCAGAAAGAACCAATGTTGCAATTTTTAAAAATCTTTCATGGAAATGGTAAGTATTTATTTCTAAATGCTATTTGAGGTCAAATCATAGGAAAAAATGATTTTATAGTAAAAAGAACATTATGCAATACATGGTATTTCTATTAAAACATGAACTCATTGAGAATACCAAGCTTTTAGTAGCCACACCATGTATTGATTTATTTAACTTTAAAAATCAAATCTTTTAAGGAAAAAATTAATGGAACTTTTGAGTTACCTGAGATTTTTTATATATGTAAAGTTCAATTATTCAATCTAGAGCTAGGTAGATTATTTCTTCTTAGTTTTTGATTTGGCTACGGGGATTTTTATCTTTTTTTTCTCGAAATAGAGAGCTAAAGCTTCTTTAACTATATCTGTTCGAGTTCTTTTTTCTTTTTTAGCAATCTCATTGAGTTTGCCAATAATCTCATCTTGTAATCTAAGGCTGATCATTTTTTTTACCTCTGTATATTCTTAGTTTCGGAAAATTAGTGTTTGTCAATTAAATATTTTTTTACAATCATCTTTTTTGTAATAAAAAAATATTTAATACCAGTCCATGTATTATGGTATTTTTGTAAAACAATATTTATACAAATTATACAAATTTTTAATGATTTTGTATTTCATACCCTTATGAAGCTTAAATATAAACTAGTATTTGACGTAATTCAACCGTCTACAGGGAAAAAAAACCGAATCTTTGAGAATTTTATATCCTATGATTGTAATAAATCTTTCAATTTTAAAAAAATTTCTTCAATATTCTGATCCATCATACATCGAAAGTGCTTTTTAGGGCAAAAATTTCCTCCATGTATTCCACATGGTCTGCATTCTAGGGATACTTCAGAGATGGTATGTCTTTCGGATAACGGGGTATATCCAAAATCTGCAATTGTAGCACCAAAAATTGCCAGGGTAGGTATGTTGAATGCAGAAGCAATGTGGATTGGGGAAGAGTCATTAGAAATAACACACTTTGCTTTGGAAATTATGTAGGACAACTCCATAAGGTTTGTCCTGCCAGTCATATCCACTACCTTGGAACCATACACATTTACAATCTGGTCTGACAGATATTGATCATTTTTTGAACCAATGATAACAGGGGTATATGGAGTATTCTCAAGGATTCGTCTCACGAGTTCTATAAATTTTTCAATTGGCATTCTCTTTGTTTCCCAAATGGAAGAGGGTGCAACCACAATGAACTCGGAAAGATTTTCAATTTTAGACTTTATTTCCCCATTAATTTCTTTGCCAAGGAAAATTTCAGGTCTTTCTAGTCCTACAGAATCGACCAATTGGAGTAATTTTTGTACTTCATGAACTCCCCTGAGGGGTCTTGGATACGTTTTGGTGTGTAAAAATCCAAAACCTGATTCTTTGTACCCTATTCTAATCTTAGCACCTGAAAAAAAGGAAATCAATGAGGATCTATGGGAAAAGTGGGGGCTATAACAGATAGAAAAATTTTCTTTTTGTAGTTCATAAAGAAACTTAATAAACTTTAAAGGATTTTTGAATGTTTGTTTTTTATCAACGGGTAAAATAGAATCAATATTTGGGTTGTTTGATAAAATTTGCTCGGTTCCTTTATTGACAATGAGCGTTATGTGAGACTCTGGGTGTTTTAGTTTGATTTTTTTAAAGAGTGTCGTACTTAATATCAAATCTCCGAGGAATGCTGTTTGTATGACCAATATTTTTTCTTTAGCTTTCATGTTCATTTTGGAGTATACTCTAGGATACAAACAAAGTTATTGGTCGCAAGCCCACCTATAGAATGGGTAAGTCCTATTTTTTTTTGTTTGGATTTCATTAGTTTAGTAATTTCTACAATTTGGGCAACTCCAGATGCCCCAATCGGGTGTCCCCTTGTCTTTAAACCACCGGAACCATTAATTGGCACTTTGCCATCGAGGTGAGTTATCCCATCTCTGACAAATTTTAGACCTTTTCCCCTCGGAAAGATTTGGGCATCTTCTGCACCAATCACTTCAAAGAGAGTAAATGCATCATGAAGCTCTGCTATTTCAATTTGTGAGGGTTTTATCCCCGATAGAGAATATGCTTTTTGGAATGCCTGCCTGGATGCAGCGAAACTAGGAGAGGAAGGAGTGGAATAAAAATTGGAAGTTCCCGATCCAACTCCTTTGATTATGAACTCTGACTCAATTTCTGTAGAAAGCATTAGGGATGCGGATCCATCCGAGAGGGGTGAGATATCATACAACCCCAAGGGTGTGGCAAATTGGGGTGCATTTTGGTAATCGGAAAAAGAAATTTTTTTTCTAATATGGGCAAATTCATTTTCAAAGCCATTGGAATGGAGCTTTTCTGCAATGAAATAAAGATCGTCTTTTGTATAACCGTAATCGTAGAGGTATCTATGGCACAATAAGGCTGCTCCCTGTGCCATAGACATTGCAAAAGCTTGTTGGCTTGGGGAAAGAACAGAGCCCAAAAGAATATTATTTTCTTCTCGATTTAACCGGCTCATAACCTCCGTACCTATGATGAGGGCATTTTTAAAGGCTCCACTTGTGAGTAAATTGTATGCAATAGTAACCCCCGCTGCTCCACTTGAGGATGCAGTTTCCACACGAACGCAGGTTGCATCTTTTAACTGTAGTTCTGATGCAATTTTAGCTGCTAGGTGAAATTCTTTTGTATACACTTCAGGTGAGAAGGAAGAGAAGACAAACAAGTCTGTCTGTTTATCAAAACCCTCCAAAGTTTTTTTGGCTGTTTTTACAGAGAGGGATTGGACCGAATCTAAAGTTTTTCCAAATTTAGAGAGTTGGGGGTTGTGGATATAAACTTTTTTCATTCAATTATGAGATGAATATCGAGAGATTTTTAAAGGAAATAAAATAATAAAATCCGCAGAGTAGATGGATAAGAAAGTACCTAAGCAATCCTCATATTTGGTATAAGATTCCAAGGTTGTATTCTCTGGTAGAGGCTTTTTCTTGGATTGGGTTCTATTTTAGAAAAGGCAAAGAATTTAGTTGAACATTTATTGGAATGATAAAATCTGAAATAGTAGTTTAAAAAAAGGGGTGATTTTTATGAAAGGGAATGCAGAAGTTATAGAAATTTTAGGAGATGTTTTATCAGCAGAACTAACGGCAATCAATCAATATTTTATCCATGCAAAGATGAACCAAAACTGGGGATATATAAAACTAGCAACCTATATGCGCCAGGAATCAATCGGTGAAATGAAGCATGCGGATGTAGTAATTGAGCGAATCTTATATTTGGATGGTATTCCAGATCTCCAAAAGTATATGAAAATTAAAGTTGGAAGTAATATCGAAGAGATGTTAAAGAATGATTTAGATGTTGAATATTCGGCAGTTGAAAGGCTCAATCGGGGTATTGAAATTGCCACTAGAGTCAAAGACAATGGAACAAGAGATCTATTGGAAAAAATTCTTATCAGCGAAGAAGAGCATATTGATTGGTTGGAAGCTCAGCTAACCATAATCAAAGATGTGGGTGTTCAGAATTATCTTTCGCAGCAAATAGAAGCATAAATAACATTCGGTTGATTCTTTATGAAAATACGTGACTTTAAAAAAGAAATAAAAATCTATTTTAAACATCAGGAAACTATGAACAATCGACCCGTTTACAAATTATTGATCGATAGATTTGTTGCAGCAGGTGTTACAGGTTGTACGATCATCAAATCAAACTTTGGATATGGGGTGGATATGAAAATTGTTTACCCTGATAATTTGTTAAATGAAATTTGGAATCGGGAATCTACCATTATAATAACAGTCATTGAAACCGAATCAAAGCTAGATGAGATTATAAAAATAATAGATGAAACTTTACCTCAAGGACTTGTGTCCATACGAGATGTCGATGTGATTCGATATACCAAAACAACAGTGACTCAGGAAGATATAAAGTTAGCGGAGAATACATAAAAAATGATCCAAGATGAGAAATTCATCAGAAATTTTTCCATAATAGCTCATATAGACCATGGTAAATCAACTCTAGCAGATAGGCTGTTAGAGTTGGGAATGGTTACAAATGATCGAACTAAAAAAAACCAAATTCTCGATACAATGGATATTGAGAGAGAGCGTGGTATTACAATAAAAGCAAACAATGCATCTTTTGATTTTCATTCAAAAGATGGAAATACTTATCTATTAAACCTGATAGATACACCGGGGCATGTGGATTTTACATATGAAGTTTCTAGATCACTCATGGCATGTGAGGGAGTCTTATTAATCGTGGATGCCACACAGGGAGTTGAAGCACAAACACTTGCTAATCTGTATCTCGCAATGGAGGCAAATTTAAAGATTATCCCTATTATAAATAAAATTGATCTTCCCAGTGCGGATATACCAAGATGTATGGCACTTATTGAAAATACCCTAGGTTTGGATTCTGCAGAAGCAATCCCAATATCTGCTAAAACAGGAAACAATGTAATGGAAGTGCTTGAATCCATCACCCGTTTGATCCCCGCACCCACAGGGGATAATCGTTCTCCTTTGAAAGCTCTAATCTATGATTCATATTTTGATACATATATGGGAGTAGTAGTAAAAGTAAGGGTGTTTGAAGGAACTGTAAAAAGGGGTGATAGAGTCTTATTTATGGGGAGTAAGATTCAACACATAGTAACGGAAGTAGGTATCAATCGATTGCAGCTTACCCCCCAAGACGAAATTTCAGCAGGACAGGTGGGTTATTTGATAGCGGGTATCAAAAAACTGGCAGATGCTCGAACAGGTGATACAATTACTCATGTGGATAGACCCACACTCACTGCTGTACAAGGGTACAAAGAAGCAAAGCCTATGGTATTCTCAGGACTATTTCCAATAAATGGAGAACAATTTGACGAATTGACAGAAGCCATAGAAAAACTTAAACTTAACGATGCTGCCCTAGTGTATGAAAAGGAAAATTCATTGGCTCTGGGGTTTGGCTTTCGTGTGGGGTACCTTGGTCTTCTTCATATGGAGATTGTCCAAGAAAGATTAGAAAGGGAATTTAATTTAGATTTAATCACAACCGCACCTTCTGCTAAGTATCGTATTACAAATACAAATGGTGAAATTTTTGAAGTAGATAATCCATCCAAGTTTCCTGATCCACAGGAAATTGAAATAATGGAGGAGCCATTTGTAAAGGCTACCATTATTACACCCAATGAGTATGTGGGGAATATAATGTCATTGGTCATTGAAAAAAGGGGAGTGCAAATAGATTCCATTTATCTAGACCAAGATAAGGTTCAAATGATATATGAAATACCACTTGCTGAATTGATTTTTGAATTTTATGATAAGCTAAAATCCTATAGCAAAGGATATGCATCTCTAGACTATGAACCAATTGGCTATAAGCAATCGCAATTGGTTAAGCTGGATATTTTAGTAAATCACGAACCTGTAGATGCTCTATCGACTATCGTACACAGAACTAGAGCGGAGCAACGGGGTAGGGCAATCATAGAAAAATTAAAAGAACTTATACCCAAACAACAATTTGTAATTGCAATACAAGCAGCTGTGGGCTCTAAGATTTTGGGCAGGGAGAGCATATCAGCTGTTAGGAAGAATGTAACTGCAAAATGCTACGGGGGAGACATTACACGTAAGAAAAAACTATTAGAAAAACAGAAAGAAGGTAAAAAAAGAATGAAACAGTTTGGATCAGTTGAGATACCCCAAGAGGCATTCCTTGCTGTTTTAAAAACAAGCGATTGATTTCTTTGGAAATTGGGGAGCCATTCCCCGTTTCCATAGAAAAAAATTCTCTTAAACTAACCATATTAAATGATTGGAATACACCATTTACTTTGGGAACAAAACTACGCAAAGCAGAAGGTTTTTATTATCAACTGCTCAAAACTAATAAAAAAGCAATCCAAATTGCAGGTGACCCGAACTCTAATTTTGTGGCAGCATTTACCCTTTATTTTTATAGTAAGGGTATTCCTGTGCTTTCCATTCATTCTTCACGTTCTGGGTATAAAAGTGGGAATAGAATTCTCTCTGAAAGGTTTGCAGATAAAAAAATAAATGTACAAAATATACCACAAGAATCATATTTAAGACCACACTCTTCTTTCTTACATACTTCATCTAATCAAATAAATTTTGAAGAATCTGATATTTTAGTGATACCAAGATGGGGAGCATCACACTTAGCTTCAAATTCCTTAGATAATCTATGGTACCATATTTTTAAAAAGTACAAAATAAATATATTATATGTGGATGTAGGGTCTGGTCTCACTTATCTATCCCTTTTGAACTATACTTATGGATTAAATCTTAGTGTAATAGGTGTTTGCATAGGTCTACCCAAATATAAAATGGTTGGTTATTTAGAGGAAATGGAATCTAAAGAATTTGGAAGAATTTCCTCTTATAATTTAATAGATCCACTGGAATTAGGAAGATTTGGTAAAAAGAAATCTTTTATTTCTGAGTTTATAGGCCAAATGAGAGGAGAAAATATTTATTTAGAACCAATATATTCCGGAAAAAGTGTTTACACTATCTTACATGAGAGGATTTTGCAGGAGAATAAGGAGGGTGTATTTTATCTACACCAGGGGGGGCTTCTATCGAAACTCACTCATGTAAAGTGAGTTCACCTTCTAATATTCTTTTTCGTGCTTCAAATTGTTCTTTGTATTCTGCTGGGATTAGGTTTGGTTTTTCAAATGGTACAATGGATTCATCATTTAAAATCCTATCTCGAATGCTTTTGTATGTATCAACATTGAAAGGAATTTCAATCCTAGAGTAGCTTCTGCTCCCAGGCTTACCCATTCTCATGAGATCGGGACGTAATCCAGCTTCTTTTAAAATGATGATAGAGAGGGCAAGACCTAAATTTCTACCTTGGGGGTCTTCAAGATGATCGTTGAAATATTCCATAACATTAGTGTAGTTCATTGCTAGCTTAAGGTAGTTCCTCATATAGAATTCTTGGTCGAGTTGGTGCTCGGCCATATTGTAAACCTTGATATTGATACCAATATCATTGTGATCAATAACAGTAGAGACATACATTTTGTTTTGAATGAGGTCTTCTCTATAGTTAAAATCATCATGGTTTGTAACAGATTTTAAAAAATCAGGCTCATATTTGAGGAAAGTTTCTTCGCTATCTAAATGGAAGTTGTTTTTTTTGTAGTATAGGTATCGCTTGTTGCTCATTGTGCTGAATCGTACCATCTCCTGGGTAACTCCAAAAATGATAGGATGGAGATCAGGTTTATCATAGACTTTGAGAATGACTCTAAGGGAATGATCAAGGTTTTTTATGTAGGATGTAACAGGTGTGTAGCAATTTAGCCCAACCTTAAACCCTTCCATAACTCCTTTTTCTATCTCAGACTCTTTAATTGTCTCTCTCATTCATTTTCTCCTAAATTCATTATCGAAAACTAATTCTAAAGGACAAGAACTAATTTTTAGTGTTTGTTTTCATTCATTCTTATGCGATAAACAGTAAAAATACTTTTCATAAAGTTTTCTTATAAAATACTGCTTTATAGGATGAAAAAAATCCAAAATTTATTAATTTTTCCAATTCGTTTCCTTCGCTATTTATATTTGTACTTTCGAGTAGGTATAAAAAATAAGAGTTCTTTTTTCATAGAAGTTCCATCCAATTTTTCTGTATCAAGGAAATCTGCTCTATTGGAGATCATAAGTGGGGAAAAAGAAATACCATTGTACATTGACTTCCTCAAAGATCTAAAAATCATTAGGGATTCTAAAATCGTTGATTCTGTTGCGATACTATGTGACAGAATCGACTTTGGGTTTGCCGAACTCCAAGAAATTGGAATCCTTATTAAAGAAATAGCTGATAGTGGTAAAACAGTCAAGGGATTTGCTTTCACAGGTGATATTAAAACTCTCTATTTGCTGTCATTTATTCCTAAGCGTTACACAATTGAAACGGGTGAGTTTATTTTTTTTCTGCCTGCAATTGAGTCATTTTTTTGGGGGAAGTTATTAAAAAATTGGGGGGTGGATGTTGAGGCATATACTAGTGGAAAGTATAAATCTTTTGCAGAACCTTTTCAAAAAGAGAAGTTCTCTCCCGAGGCAAAAGAAAATTTAAGAAATCTAATTATTTCTTTAAAGGAACAAATCCTTTCCGGGTTTAATGAAAATACCAAGCTAGACTGGATAAAAATTCAGAAACCCATTATGAGTTCAGATTATCTTAAATCCATTGGATTCTTTCATGGTTTTACAGATGAGGTTGATTTTAAAAAATATCATACACTTGATGATTGTAAAAAAATTGATGATAAAAGCAAAGAATCAATATCATTAAATATTTCTTTACTTAGAAAAAGAAGCTTGTACGACAATTTTAAATTTTTTCCAGAAAAAAAAGAATATTTTGCTATCATACCCCTAAAAGGCAATATCAATATGGGTAATCGTAAAGAATCAGAAATGAAGGAAGGATCTATTCACGCTTATCCTGTAATTGATATATTGAGATCTTTAGAAGAGAGAGAGGATGTAAAAGCTATTCTTTTGGAGATAGATTCTGGAGGGGGATCCGCTTTTGCATCTGAGCTAATTTACCGTGAACTTATAAAGCTAGGAAAAAAGAAAAAAATCTATTCATATTTTCAAAATATTTCAGCTTCTGGAGGATACTACATTGGATGTGGTACAGAGTTGATTGGATCAAGTTCATTTTGTATCACAGGTTCTATTGGTACGGTTTTAGTTCGACCTAATTTAAAAGGACTTTATGATAAATTACATATCACAAAAGATAGAATTGAGCATTATCCCGGCAGAGAAATGTTTTCGGAATATGGTAAATTAACAGATTTTTCAAAAAAATTCTTAACTAATGAGATTGAAAGAGTAAAAACCCAATTTTACAATGTAGTTTGTACTTCAAGAAAGATAGAACGAATTGATTTAGAGCCCAAAGCGGGTGGTAGGGTATTTACAGGAAAGGAATTTTTAAAACAGGGTATGGTTGATTCCAATGAAGGATTTTTAAATTTTATTTATAGAATAGAAAATGATTTAAAATTAAAAAATCCAGAGTGGGAATATTATGTACCGATTTATAATTTTAAATCCATGGTACGAAATTTTAGTTTTGCATCTAACTTTTTTAAAAATCCTATTACTACTATTTTGAAGAAGGATGATAAATACCCTTTAGAATATAAATATCCATATACAGAAATATTAAAAAATAATTTATAAAAAAATTGATATGAAACCAAAAATTATTTCATTTATAGTTAGTTGGATTTTAAAATTTTGGAATTTATTTATCCGAGTGGAATTAATCATACCGGAAGATACCAATAAGGTCATTGAAAATAATAAGGGATTT
>Ga0209550_10001039_pt1 | contig 26763 bp, 21 predicted proteins | sample LauGreSuBDMM15SN_2_FD_187567 | JGI IMG/M metagenome (GOLD analysis project Ga0209550, IMG submission 187567) | Freshwater lake microbial communities from Lake Michigan, USA - Su13.BD.MM15.SN (SPAdes) (version 5) | ecosystem: Environmental > Aquatic > Freshwater > Lake | place: Lake Michigan... | reverse complement strand
ACCCTCGCGTTGCACGGGCGAGGTCAACGGTGCGGCTTGAACAACGTATGACCACACGCCGTCATGCACTGCGCCTCGCGCCCACAACGCTGAAGCTCGATCATCTAAACGGTCAGGCACTCCAGAAGCAGACGACCATGGCGTGGCGAGTTTGCCCTGCGGCAACAGTACTTTCGTCGCTGCGCCGAACATCACTTCAATCTCTTCATGCGGGTAAGAACGCAGTGAAGCGGGTAGCACCACAGCATCGGCACGTACCGACAAACGCGGCAACATGATGGATGGCTGACCAACAGCTAGGGTTAGCGTCACACGAAACCTCTCAAACTCGAGGCGATGCACGCCCAAGAGATTCAAAGGCCACGCGTCCACCAACTGCTGCACGCAAGACTCCACGCCAGCGGGGCATGTTTGTAACAAGCGTGCGCGCAGTGTTTGGGGGTCACCGAGTGCAGGCAGCAAGCCCACAACATGGAGGCATCGACTCCGCTGCGGATCTCGACGCCACGCATCCCACAGAGACAAAAACAGATGGCCTTCACCAAAGGCAGTATCAATGATGGTGTACGCGCGGCGACTGACCCAAACGTGAGGCAGCCCAAGCGCAACCAATACAGGGGGCAACGGCATCATTAGGGCCGCAAATCACGCCGCAAAATTTTTCCTACATTGCTTTTCGGGAGTTCTGCGCGAAACTCGATCGCACGGGGACACTTATAACGACTCAATTCACGCGCGCACCAGTCGTGAACAGCTTCTTCATTCAGTTGCGGGTCCAAGGGCACGACAAATAGCTTCACTGCCTCCCCCGAAGCAGCATCGGGCATACCCACCGCAGCACATTCCAACACGCCCGGATGGCTCGACACCACCGCTTCGACCTCGCTGGGATACACATTAAAGCCAGACACAACAATCAAATCTTTTTTACGATCCACCAAAAAGACATAGCCTTGGGCCGTCATGTAGCCAATGTCTCCTGTGCGCAAGAAACCATCGGACGTGAACGCTGCGTTCGTGTCGTGCGGCGCATTCCAATAGCCTCGCATGACTTGGGGCCCACGCACGGCGATTTCGCCACGCTCGCCTGTCTCGACAGAAGCCCCCTGCTCATCGACGATACGCAGCTCGGTTGACGGCAGCGGCAATCCGATGCTTCCAGAATAAGCCTGCGCATTGGTCGGGTTGGCCGTGACAACAGGCGATGTCTCGGATAGTCCGTAACCTTCAATGAGCGGCCGTCCCGTCACAGCCACCCAACGCTGCGCGACGGCTTGCTGAATCGCCATGCCGCCACCAAAGGCCAAGCGCAAAGAACGAAAATCAAGCGTCTCAAATTGCGCTTCGTTCAATAAAACATTGAACAAGGTGTTCACGCCGGGAAACACATGCGGTGGATCTTTACGCCAGGCATAGAGCAATGACGCACGATCACGGGGGTTAATCACCAACACGCTTTTCATTCCGGCATGCAAGGCATACAACCCACACACGGTCATCGCAAACACGTGATAAAGCGGCAAAGCGGTCAGCATCGTCAAAGGCCGGGGCAACAAATCACCGAGTGCCGGTTGAGCGACGGCCTGCACTTGCAAGACGTTGGACACGAGATTACGGTGCGTCAGCATGGCAGCCCGGGGCGCACCCGTTGTCCCACCCGTGTATTGCAGCGCAGCCAGGTCATCCATCGCGATATCAGGCGCATGCCAGGATAAGTCTCGTCCCAACCGCAGGACAAAACGCCAGGGCCATGCTCCAGGCATCGGCTTTTTCGGACCGAGTTTTTTCAGATGCCGTGCACCGAAGTTAATGACAACTGATTTCAGTGCACCCAACATATCACCAGGAGAGACGATCACTCTGTGCAATAACGCATCGCAATCCGTCACCTGCTCAAGCGTATCGGCCACGCTTTCAAACACCACAATCACGCTAGCACCGCTATCACGCAACTGCGCGCCAAGCTCCCTTGGGGTACAGAGCGGATTCACGTTGACCGCAACACAACCCGCTTTGAGGGTCCCAAACAGCGCAACAGGATTTGCCAACACATTGGGCAGCATCAGCGCAACGCGCGCGCCAGGATCCAGCCCAAGGGACTGCAACCACTTAGCAAAGCACATGGCCTCTTGCTCAAGCTTTGCATACGTCAGCGGCGTGCCAAAGGACTGCACTGCCGCACGCGGGCCGTATCGTCTACACGCCTGCTCAAGCAAATCCACCAACGAGGCGTAGCCGTCGGTCGAAATCGTTGGCGGAACGCCTTCGGGGTAGCTGCTAATCCATGGTGCGTTCATGGTCTATTGTCAACTCGAAATGTGGGTTTAGAACGTCATTTTCATCGATAATACTGGTAGACATGGTTGATTAAAGTGATTTTCATGAAACTTCTTGAGCCCTTTTTAAGCTGGCAGTCCGACATTCAAGCTATTCGGCGCGATATCCACGCCCACCCAGAGCTCCGCTACGAAGAGCAGCGTACGGCCGATGTCGTGGCCGAGACCTTACAGAAATGGGGCATCCCGATTCACCGAGGATTGGGCGGAACAGGTGTGGTGGGCATCATTACGGGCCGCACAACCGGGACCCGCGCGATTGGGCTGCGCGCCGACATCGACGCTCTCCCCATGCAAGAGCTCAACACCTTTGAGCATGCCAGTCGCCACCCCGGAAAAATGCATGGTTGCGGTCACGACGGGCATACAGCCATGTTGCTTAACGCGGCACGCTACTTGGCAGAAAACAAGAATTTTGACGGTACGGTTTACGCTATTTTCCAGCCCGCTGAAGAAGGTGGTGCAGGCGCCAAGCGGATGATAGACGACGGCCTGTTCACTAAATTTCCCATGCAAGCCGTCTTCGGGATGCACAACTGGCCCGGCATGCCAGTCGGACAGTTCGGCGTCACGGCCGGCCCGATGATGGGCTCGAGTAATCGATTCTCCATCAAGGTCCGCGGCAAGGGTGGCCACGCCGCGATGCCGCACTTGGGCGTCGATCCTGTCATGACCGCCGTGCAAATCGCCCAGGCATTACAAACCATCATCACGCGCAACCGTCACCCCCTAGAGGCCGCCATACTGAGCATCACGCAAATTCATACGGGTAGCGCAGATAACGTCATTCCCACCGACGCGATCATGGCAGGTACCGTGCGGACCTTCACGATTGAGACCCTCGACCTGATTGAAAAACGTATGCGCGAAGTGGCGGAGCACACTGCAGCAGCTATGGGTGCTGAGGCTGACTTTTCCTTTCATCGCGTCTATCCGCCCACCATTAACCATCCGGCTGAAACGGCATTTTGCGTCGATGTCATGCGGGAAATCGTTGGAACCGAGCAAGTAAACGACCATGTTGTGCCCACCATGGGGGCTGAAGACTTTGCCTTCATGCTGCAAGAGGTGCCGGGCTGCTACGTCTGGATCGGCAACGGCATGGGAGAGCATCGGGACGCCGGCCACGGGCTAGGCCCCTGCATGCTGCACAACGGCTCCTACGACTTCAATGACGACTTGCTCCCCCTGGGCGCGACCTACTGGGTAAAACTGGCCGAAAATTGGTTTAAGCGGTAAGCCAAATATCGGAGTAGTATCTCGGTCAATCTTAATTGACCTGTCATCCCCGCATGTCTCAACCTGCCCTCACGAGCGCCTCCCCCTGGCGCGACAAACTCAACGGAATGCTTTTTGTCGGTCTGCTCGCCGCCGCGGTGGTGCAGCTCGCGGGCATCCCTTTCGTGAAAACCTTGGGCTTCAGCCCACTGGTGATTGGGATTATCTGCGGCATGCTGTACGGCAACTTTTTACGCGGAACCATGCCCGCCGAATGGGGGGCTGGCGTTCACTTCACCGCGCGTAGGCTGTTGCGCGTTGCGGTAGCATTTTATGGCCTCAACATCAGTATTCAACAAATTATCGAGGTTGGCTTACCCGGACTGCTCGTCTCTGTGGGCATTGTGGTGGGGGTGCTTGTATTAGGCACGTTGATCGGTACTCGGGTACTCAAGCTCGATCGCGATACAGCAATGCTGACTGCTTCAGGTAGCGCAGTATGCGGCGCAGCCGCTGTCTTGGCTTTCGAGTCCACACTCAAATCCGCACCCCACAAAAGCGCTGTGGCCGTCGCAACCGTGGTTCTGTTCGGCACGATCTCTATGTTCTTCTACCCCCTGCTCTATCAGGCCGGCTGGATAGGCATGGACACGCGAGCGTTTGGCATCTTCTTAGGCGGCGCCGTGCACGAAGTTGCGCAGGTGGTGGCGTCTGCTAGCAATATTGATCCCGCGACAACAGAAATTGCCACGATCGTCAAAATGACCCGCGTGGCGCTGCTGATTCCGATCTTGCTCTTAGTGGGACTTTGGCTTCAACGCACAGCAATGGCCGCAGCAGCACCCGACGCGAAAAAGCCTAGCCTGCCTATCCCGTGGTTCGCGATCGGATTTCTCGTACTCGCGCTGATTAACTCCGCAGGGATCATCCCTCCAAACGTCCTACAGATACTGCGCACACTCGATATCTTCGTGTTGACCATGGCCATGACGGCACTGGGGATCGAGACACGCTTTGCTCAAATGCGTCAGGCTGGGCCTCGAGTGATGGCACTTGGTGCGATCTTGTTTATACTGCTCGGGTGTGGCGGCTATGCATTGGTCAAAATTGTGACCTAACTCTTGCATGGCTTGAGCCACAAGCAGTTATTGACCCACTCGTTGGCACGGGCTCCCCATGACGCAAACAACCCCTGACGCGCCCGTCACCGCTCGGCGGCTTGATCCCGAGGATGCTCAGCTCGCACTTGCCAAAGTGCAAGAGTTGTTGCAACGTCACCAACTCGTCGAAAATCTCGTCCACCGTCAAGAAGAAAACGATCAACGTGCCGGTCTAGTCGAAGGCTTGCTGCAACGCCAGCACGACGCAGAGATCACGTCGCTTGTTAACGATCTGCACCCCGCAGACATTGCCTTCATCTTAAGCTCTGTCCCAAAAGCAGAGCGCCAAATGATTTGGCGTTTGGTAGGTGCCGAACACGACGCCGATGTATTACTTGAAGTTGACGACTGGGTACGTGAATCGCTCATTGAAGCGATGGATCGTAAAGATCTCGTGGCGGCCACCGGCAACATGGATGCCGATGAGCTTGCAGATCTCGCACCTGACCTGCCTGCCGATGTGGTGGCGGAAGTGCAAAAGGGCCTGACGATCGAAGAACGGGCGCGTTTGATTGAAGCCATGGGCTATCCAGAGGATAGCGTGGGCAGCATCATGGACTTCGAGATGGTGCGCGTGCGTGAGGACGTGACCCTCGAGGTTGTACTGCGCTACCTTCGCCGCTTACCGGAGTTACCCGACCACACCGATCAGATCTTTGTCGTGAATCGCTCGGATAAGCTGCTAGGCACGCTCACGCTATCCGCGCTGCTGGTCAACGAACCCGAAGTGGACGTCAGCGAGGTAATGAGCACAGAGTATCTGTCGCTCAGCCCGCTAGACTCAGACTCCGACGCAGCGGGGGCCTTCGAGCGCTATGACCTCGTGTCAGCGCCTGTCGTCGACGACCTCGGACGTCTCGTGGGTCGCGTCACGATCGGCGAGGTCGTGGATGTGATCCGAGAAGACTCGGATGAACAAGCGCTGTCTCGCGCCGGTATGCAGGAAGAAGACATCTTTGCTCCAGTCACCATGGCGCTGCGTAACCGGGCGCCCTGGCTGATCCTGAATTTATGCACCGCCGCCACCGCCTCGTTTGTGGCCTCGCTCTTTGAGGATACGGTGAGTACGATCGTCGTACTGGCATTTTTAATGTCGATCGTGGCCGGTATTGGCGGTAACTCGGGCAATCAAACAATGACCTTGATTATTCGTGCCCTAGCTGTGGGTCGAATCACACCTAAAAACGTATGGCCCTTAGTCAAGCGTGAAATGCTCGTCACCTTTTTAGTGGGGTTGCTCGGGAGCTCAATCGCCGCGGTCTTTGCCTGGCTCATTTCGCATTCCGTTTTGATCGCGCTCGTCATGATGGGTGCCATGATCTGCAACATGCTCGTTGGTGCCACCATTGGTGTGCTCGTACCGGTGGTTCGCACGCGGCTGGGCAAGGACCCTGCCATGGGCTCGTCCGTGCTTCTGACTTTTGCAACGGATTCGCTGGGCTTCTTCATCTTTTTAGGTCTGGCAACTATATTTTTGATCTAACGAGTCCACGCTTAATTCAAGGTCTGTGCTGAGGCCAAGACGCGATTGACGTGCGTGCCGATACGCCCCGCATCCAACCCATAGACATGAATGGATACGGCGGGCTCAGTCGTCCGATTGCCAAGTCGATGAATAAACTCAAGTCCCGCGTGCCCACATGCACTGTATCCAGGCTCGCGTGTAAATTGGCTCAGTAGGTAGGCGTGGCATTGCGAACTATCCCATTGATAGAAGCCCTCAGTTAACTCGCCGGCCAAAATACGGTAAGCGCACCACGCATAATGTGCGTGAATCGGACTGCACTGCTGGGATCCCCAGACTAGGCCAACCACCGTAAAACGCCCGAGCGGATCCGCATGCAAGGTGTGGCGTGTATAGCTCTGCGTGGATCTCGGGAGCGCCAAAATGGCCGCAATGAGATCGACCGCAGCCTGCCGGCCAAGCTGTCGGCCAATTGCTTGCCGCATGCGGTAAGGCACTAAATCAGGCTCACTCAAGCATGCTGCCTCGAGCTCTGCGGACAGGCTCGGCACCACTCTGTCCAGCAAAGAAAACGGCAAGTCAGCTTCCGGATTGGATTCCGGTTTGACTTGCCGGCCAGCATGTGACTGGAAGAGGAGACTAGACATTCACATATGATAGAGAGCCTCTATAAGAAATAATTTGCTAATTTTGCTATTTTTATTATTTAATTAGAAAATTTTTCTACTTTTAATCAATAAATCAGACTAAATATGCCAATCGACAAGAAAGACCGGGAAATCCTTCGTTTAATGCAAGAAGATGCCGGCTTATCGCTTGCCGATTTAGCCGCAGCCGTCAACCTGACGCCAACCCCATGTTGGAGGCGTATCCAAAAACTCCAAGCAGAGGGCGTTATTCGAAAACAGGTTGCCCTGTGTGATGCGCGCAAACTCAACCTCGGGCTCACGACCTTTGTCACGATTCGAACAAGTCAACACAATGAACAGTGGATGCAACGCTTTGTGGATGGCGCAACCAGCATCCCCGAGATTGTCGAAATCTATCGCTTGAGCGGCGATGCTGACTACTTACTAAAAATTGTCGTGCCGGATATCGATCGCTATGACAGCGTCTACAAAAGACTGATTCGCTCAGTCGACCTCTTAGACGTCAGCTCAGCCTTTGCCATGGAAACCATCAAGTGCACCACTGCCCTACCACTTGATTACGCGCAGTGAGCTTAGTCTCGATTGTCATGCATGGATGGGTCTGCCATCCACGCTCGCGTCAAGGTGTAGGTGACGGCCAGCGCGACGGGGCCAACAAAGATCCCGATCAAACCAAAACTAATTAAGCCGCCAATCACTCCCGCAAAAATCAATAACAAGGGAAGATCTGCACCTCGCTTAATCAACATGGGTCGCAAGAAATTATCCAGACTCACTACCACCAAACTCCAGACCAGCAAAAACGTGGCCCACCCCGTGCCCCCTTCCCAGTACATCCATGCGACCGCAGGAAACAAAACGAGACTCGGGCCGAGCTGCGCAATACATAACATCAGCATCGCCGCGGACAACACCGCCGCAAATGGTACGCCCGCAATCACAAGACCCAAACCACCCAGCGCTGTTTGCGCGACAGCCGTCACACCGACGCCCAACGCCACTGCCCGAATCGCCTGCCCGGCTAGGACGATAGCGTCTTCACCCCTCTTGCCAGCTAGACGTTTACCAAAACCTCGTGCCATCGAAGCTGCGGCTTCGCCCGATGCGTAAAAGATCGCAGCAATCACAACGACCAACAGGAACTGAATCAACATCCCGCCTAAACCACCGAACTGCGACAACAACCACTTGCCTGTCGAACTAGCATAAGGCGTGATGTGTTCAAGTATTCCTGGGGCACCCCCAGCGATGAAATCCCGCCAACTGGTCGCAAGTTTTTCACCCACATAAGGAATTGCCTCAACCCAACTAGGCGGCGCAGGAATGCCGTTGTCCGCCAGATCATTCCAAAAGGCGATGAGCTGATCAGAGCGTCCCGCAATGGTTGTAATGGCCCACCACAAAGGGGCAACGAGCAAGAGCAGCATCCCAACTGACATGACAACAACCGCTGGCGTGCGGCGCCCCCCAAAAAGTCGTTCGAGTGCGACGAGCCAGGGCCAGGTGGCGACCACGATCATGACCGCCCACACTGTTGCCGCAAGAAAGGGGCTGAGCACCCAGAGCGAAAGTGCCAGCAAGCCTACGATAAAGAAAATTGCTAGAGTGCTGCGCGTCAAGTCATGTTGCATTGTCTAGCCTCACCCTGGCAAACTTCGCCTTATTTAATCTGCCCATGGCAGTGTTTGTACTTTTTACCACTCCCGCACGGACATGTATCGTTACGTCCGACCTTCGGCAGAATATTTCGCACCGTGCCCGGATGGTCCGACGCCTGCGGAGCCGCCTCGCTCTGTTGCTGATCAGCATCTTGATACTCGGTGTGCTGGTACTGCACATTCTGCATCTGCACCGCCTGAGTGGCCTCTCGCTCAGCCTGCTCAATTTCTTCTTGTGTCTGTATCCGCACCGTCATCAGTAAGCGTATGACATCGTCACGGACACGATCCAACATATCCGAGAACAATTCAAACGCTTCGCGCTTGTATTCTTGTTTTGGATTTTTTTGTGCATAACCGCGCAGATGGATACCTTGACGCAAATGGTCCAGCGCTGACAAGTGCTCACGCCACTGCGTATCGATCACTTGGAGCATCACGGAACGCTCGAAACCCGCCCAGGACTCTGCGCCCACCGTCTCTACTTTATGACGATAGGCTATCTGTGCAGCCTCGAGAACTTTCTCTAAAACGTCTTCATCATTAATGCTCTTGGTATCTTGAACCATCTGCGCAATAGGCAACGCAATTTGCCAGTTGGCCTCGAGCGCCATTTGCAATGCATTGATATCCCATTGCTCTTCGACCGAGCCCGGAGGCACATGCTTTGTCACCAGATCCGTGAACGTCCCATCGCGCAAATTGTCGACTGTCTCGGCAATGGTTTGCGCCTCAAGCACTTCGTTACGCTGCGCGTACAAAACCTTACGCTGTTCGTTTGCCACATCGTCGTATTCGAGTAGTTGCTTACGCACGTCAAAGTTACGACCCTCAACTTTGCGCTGCGCTGTCTCGATGGAACGCGACACCATGCCAGCCTCAATGGGCTCGCCCTCAGGCAATTTCAGTCGTTCCATGATTGCGCGCACCCTATCACCCGCAAAAATACGCATCAGCGGATCTTCGAGCGAAAGATAGAAGCGCGAAGATCCGGGATCACCTTGTCGTCCCGCACGGCCACGCAGCTGATTATCAATACGACGTGACTCGTGACGCTCAGTGCCAATAATGCGCAAACCGCCTGCTGCCTTCACGCGATCACTCAACGGCTGCCACTCTTGACGCATCGCGTCGATTTGCACCTGCTTGTCGGCTTCGGACAGCGCTTCATTGGCGCGCACTGCCTCAATATGCTTTTCAATACTGCCGCCCAACACAATGTCCGTACCACGTCCAGCCATGTTGGTTGCAATCGTAATATTTCCAGGCTTACCCGCCTGCGCCACAATCTCAGCCTCGCGCGCGTGTTGCTTGGCGTTGAGCACTTCATGCCGTAGACCGGATTTGCTTAACATCCCCGAAAGCAGTTCCGAGTTCTCAATACTCGTGGTACCCACCAATACGGGCTGGCCACGCTCTTGGCAGTCGCGTATATCGGCCTCGATCGCTTTGAATTTCTCCAATGCAGTTTTAAAGATCTGATCGTTCTGATCGGCACGCACCATCGGGCGATTGGTCGGGACGATTACGGTCTCAAGGCTATAAATCTCTTGGAACTCGTAGGCTTCTGTATCCGCTGTGCCGGTCATGCCAGACAGTTTTTCGTACATACGGAAAAAATTCTGAAATGTAATAGACGCCAGCGTTTGATTCTCTAGCTGAATCTTCACACCTTCTTTCGCCTCAACGGCCTGATGCAAACCATCGGACCAACGACGCCCCACCATTAAGCGACCGGTAAACTCGTCAACAATAACCACCTCATCTTCCTGAACAACATAGTGCTGATCACGATGGAAGAGATTGTGCGCGCGCAGGCTCGCCATGAGGTGATGCATCAGACTGATATTGCGCGGCTCGTACAGCGACTGCCCCTCTGGCAACAAGCCCAGACGCGTCAATACCCCTTCGGCTTGTTCGTGCCCAGATTCGGATAAGAAAACTTGATGGTTTTTTTCATCAACCCAATAGTGTCCTTCTGGTTCGGGCTCTTGAGGCTTAGGCTCATTCGCCATGCGTGTCAGCAAGGGCGGCACAGCGTTCATACGAACATAGAGTTCCGTATGATCCTCTGCCTGACCAGAAATAATCAACGGCGTACGCGCCTCATCGATCAGAATGGAGTCAACCTCGTCAACAATGGCATACACAAGTGTGCGTTGGCGTCGATCCTCAACACGGTATTCCATGTTGTCGCGCAAATAGTCAAAGCCAAATTCATTGTTCGTGCCGTACGTGATGTCGGCACGATACGCCGCAATTTTTTCTTCGTTAGCTTGCTGGGGAACAACCACACCGACGGTCAGACCCAAATAGGTATACAAACGGCCCATCCATTGCGCGTCGCGCCGAGCCAAGTAATCGTTGACCGTCACGACATGGACACCGCGTCCGCTCAGGGCGTTCAGGTAGACCGGTAAAGTCGCCATCAGCGTCTTACCTTCACCCGTGCGCATTTCTGCGATCTTGCCCGCATGCAGCACCATGCCGCCAATCAGCTGTACATCGAAGTGCCGCATACCAAAAACACGTACGCCAGCTTCTCTCACAACGGCGAAGGCTTCGAGCAGTATCGAATCAAGAGTCGCACCGGCCTGCACCCGCGCACGAAAGTCATCAGTCTTGGCCCGTAGCTCTGCGTCAGACAGCGCCTGCATCTGTGGCTCGAGCGCGTTAATCTGATTAACTTGACGACGCAATTGCTTCAGTAGACGATCATTTTGTGTACCGAATATTTTTTTAAGCAAAGAAAGCATGCGTATTAGACCTGGACAATTTTGCGTGACGACCACGCAAATATAGCTAAGAAATTATTAGCAAAACGCCTAAAAAAGGTGGCGGCTAGTTCATCAGTTTAACGCAGGCGTGGTCGCCATGTAACACCCGAGGATCCAACCGCTACGGGCTGGGTTTCCGCTGGCGCGCTAGCCATTGATCCAGCCCTGTCGATTTGCACCGAAAACTGACCCACTTAGAGGGGTAATTTGCATCGAATATTGACCCATGTTGCTGCAATGATTTACTATAAAAAAACTCTCTCAAATAGTGGATCTAAATTGACAGCAGTTCAATCTTGATTGTGAATGCGATCTTCGTAATAATTACTTTTGGGATGATTTAATGTCAATCGTTCGTTTTTCTTTGGCAAGATTATTAAAGTATTTCTCAGTATTACTACTTACTTTTGTTATTCTTTTTATTTGGTTATACAACGTCTATGCAGATAAAAAACCATGGATAAATAAGCCTATTGAGGGATCAACTTCAATAGGGAAGATCAATTTAGGCAGCAAGATTTTGGGTAATTACACAGAGGATTTTTCTACTGTTGTGGCCCTTTCTTTTTCTGGCGGAGGTACTCGTTCTGCAGCTTTTTCCTACGGCGTATTGGAGGGCTTACGAGATTCTAAAATCACCAGGGATAATTTAAATATTTCTTTGCTCGATGAAGTTGAGCTTGTCAGCGGGGTTTCAGGCGGAAGTATTTTGGCTACATATTTTGTAGCATTTGGGGCAAAGACATTTACCTCATTTAAAGATAATTTTTTATATGTAAATTATCATAACAACTACATGCAAGCGATACTGAGGCCATCTAAATTCTTTGCAATTATGTCCCCCTGGTACGGTAGAGGCAATCTACTGACAGATGACCTAAACGAACTATTTGAAGAAAAAACATTTGGCAATCTTCCTGGTAGACCTCGATTGCTGGTTACGGCGACAGATCTATCAAGTAGTACCGAGTTTCCCTTTACCTATGAGCAATTTGCTTTAATCTGTTCCGATCTAAACTCGGTTCCACTTGCATATGCTGCTGGAGCGTCTTCCTCAGTACCCTTGATATTTACCCCTATTACACTTAAAAATTACACAATCACGGATCAGTGTAGTGAAAAGCCAACCATTCAGATTAGTCAAGGCAAAAGGCTCCAACCCCGCGAACGAGCCCTCCTGAAGGCTAGAGAGTCTTATTTAAACTCACCAGAAAAAAAATATATTCATTTAGTTGATGGTGCTGTCACTGACAATCTTGGGTTAAGGTCCCTTGTTGATCAATTAAGAACAGAGGGTATGGCATCTTTGGTTGACACAGCCCCCCCACAATCAGTTCGTCGTTTAGTATTTATTGTGGTGAATTCAGAAACAAGTTCAACTTCGGATATCCAATATGAAAGAACTGTACCCAATTCTGCACAAGTCATTAACGCTATCAGGAGCAATACTTTTTCGCGGGCAGCTGGGACCTTAACTAGTAGCTTAGAGGAAGCTATTGCCGATTGGAAAAAAGAATTTGAGCAGGGTGATGCTAGCTCTCCCTTTGCAAAAGATGCTCAAATTCATTTGATCTTAATTAATCTTAGAGACATTCCGAGTGAGGAAATGCGTGAAAAACTAATAAAAGTTCCAACTGCCCTTCAGCTTCCGAATGATGTTGTCGATGAGTTAATCGTTGCCGGAAAGCAAACACTCTTTTCTTCTCCTGGATATGTGAGCCTAATGAAAGAATTAAGCCGCTAGATTAGCCATACGATTTTTAAAAAAGTCTTTAAAATGAAAGGCCTTAAAGATTAATAAGGCTTAAAAAAATCATTTAGTCATCGCCTTGGTTACATAAATATATATATGCTTGCTCTTAGCACTTAGGTCTTTAATGAGAGAAACTAAACTAGTTCGAATGATGGGCCTAGGACACTTTGTTTGCTTTTTTATTATAATTAATTTTATCTCTTTTTTACAGGGCTTTTATTTATATGATTAATCTATTTAAAAGAAAACTAATAGCTGCCACCACAATTCTTGTTTGTATTAGTGGATGCTCTTCAATGCCTAAGCCAAATTTTAAATCAATGGCTGAAGAATACCAAAATACTATTGAACAATATAATTTTAATAACATACTACTAAATGTCGTTCGTGGTTCTGAAGGTCTCCCAATGAGTTTTTTGGATATACCTAATATTATTGGTACCGGAACATTCTCTGCCAGCCTCAGCTCTTCATGGGGCCAACCAAACATTGTGCCGGGATTATTTAATGCGGTACAAAGTCTGACGATGACACCTAGTGTTACCACTGGAAATACCTTTAACTATACCCAATCTTCTTTAGATAATGCAGTTTTTCAAACTGGGTTTAACCGTAAAATTTCACTAGCAACCATCAATAACTTTGCTAGTCATATATCAAATGATCTATTGCTTTATTTGTTTTTTCAATCAGTAACCATAGCGAGGCCGGATGGTAGATTGGAAAAGTATATTAATAGTCCGTACTCACAGTCCCCTTTTGACTTTAATGATATTGTTGATTTTTTTGTCAGGAACAATTTAAGAACTCAAATAATAAACTTTGAAACTCCAATTGGGGGAAAGATACCAGAGTCCCAAGTTGCGAAGATCTTACCAACTATTTTAAACGCTAATGTAAGCGCTAGATCAGCCGGTAGAAACGCCGAAATTTTGAGGCTTGAATTTCGTCCAGCAAGTAATGGTCAAAGTGCACACTATCGTTTGATGCAAATGAATCAGACACTCTCACTCTGTTTTGGGGACAGCCCGACAGACCGTCAAATTATTAACGAATTTGGAGAATCTTATTTATGTGCTAAGGCAAGATCTAACAACATAGAAAAGGCTCAAAGCACGGGAATTAGTGATGCCACTGACACGATTAAAGATAAATCTTCTTTGTCTTTTGAGTTTAGATCTAATGGAGATATATATAGGTATCTTGGGGAAATTTTAAGAATTCAAATTGAACGTCCTGATCTTAAGGTGAAAATTAATGCACAAATAAGAATGAACGCAGTTGGGTGGAGTACGACTCCTACAATTCAGGATGCTGTCCCGATACTTGTCGTTAAGAAAAATCAAAATATCGACAATCCACTCGCCACAGTCAACTACCGTGGCGACACATATCAGATACCTTCCAAAGATAATGGGCATTCTCATTCGGTAATAAATGTTATGGCAAACCTTCTTAACCTGAGTAAAGTTAACGGAGCGATTCCAATATCCCCAGCTGTTATCGTCAGATAGGCTGTTGAAAAGTTTATTTGAGTTTTCTTCTATAGATAATTTAATGTGGTAACTGATGTGTCCATCCTTTTAGCGCGGTATCCACAAGATACTCAACCAAACAAGGCACTCTACTTAGTCTCCGTGATGGCTTATTGCCTCAAGGCCCATTTATGGGTCTTTTTTTTAGGGCTATCAGAAGGTAGACCCTTTTGCGTCAGGCTTTTAGCTGCAATAAAAGGTAGTCATCTTCTTAATTGGTTACGCAAAAAGCTTAGTCCAGTAACTTCTGGAAATAGTCTAGTAAGGCGAATATGCCTTGATGGGTCGCAGGATTGTAATAATTAAGATCGGTCAACTTAGCGGAGGTGATGGTTCCGGCGATCTGTCTGGTATCGGCTTTACGCGGATTGAGATCGTTGCTGCAGACCGCGAATGACCAGTAAGTCCTTTAGAGTGAAATGTAATGGCCCATCGGAGTTACCTTATGGCTCGTTAAATACTCGATAATCCTTAAAAATTACAGGTAGCTTAGATTCTCGATAACATCTAAATGTAATTTAGATATGTTTTTGACCATTTCCAGTAAATTTTCTTTTTCTTCCTTATTCAGTAGAAGACTCTTCTGCCTAAGACTTAAATCGAAATTTATGCGCTCCAGTTTTGTTACTATTTCCATGGAGCGCTTGACTACCTCTTTTGCATCTTTGTCGCCCAGTGCAAATAAATGCAAATAGATCGTATTTAAAGTTTGGCCAGATAGGTCTTCATTTGTTTTAAATTTATTATGATATAAGCCTGATAAAGCAATCTGCGCATCACCAACAGTCAATGCCCTATCTAAGAAATACTTCATATTTTCAATACGCGCACTTATATCAAATTCATACTTTAAAGCCGACTCTTTATTAGTAGCTTCAATTTTATATTTGTTTTGAGTATATTGAAATAACGAAGCACCTCCAGAAATAAATATAGTAGATAAAATCCAAATACCTAGAGTTGAATTAAAAAAGCGAAAAAATACATGGTTCACACCATTTTCGTTCCTTTGTCTACTTGTATTCTTTTGAACATTTTTTAACTGTTCAGATAATAAGAGCGTAGTTTTAAAATGCTCTTCCTCCAGCTTTGCTTTTAAAGCGTATCGAAAAGTCTCTTCAGCCTCGATGTTTTTTTTTGTTTTGTCGCTCAGCATAATTAATTAAGTTTATTAAAAATAGCGTGGGGTTCCATTATAAATCTTAACTTTTTAAATGTTCGAATCTAGGAGGCTAATTCATGTCAGTGTATGCCATTTATAGACTGTGGATTAATTACTTGTTCTCCATCACCAGTCACTATAGGTGGAATATAACTTCTGCTTGTGTGTTTTTTTGGCTGCCGCTACTAATGACTGGCGCCATGGGACTGTTGGAAAAGACCGCATAGTCAAAAACAAGATGTACGGAATTGAGCTAATAATATACCCCTGAAATACACTGGTGTTGAGAAAAATGTGGTGAAAGTAAAAAAGAGTTCTAAGACTCTTGATTGCCTTTGTACTACCCGAGACATAGTTTACGTTTTATACCGGACACATACTTTACAGTTTTTGGCATAGGAGGGCCCACTCTATGCCGTGGCATGCAAGTGTTGGGCATGTGTAAATCATGTGTACTGTACGAACTTTGAAGTTTTTAGCCTGCCCAACACGATTCGAACGTGCGACCTACGCCTTAGAAGGGCGGCGGCTAGTTCATCGGCTTAACGCAGGCGTGGTCGCCATGTAACACCCGAGGATCCAACCGCTACGGGCTGGGTTTCCGCTGGCGCGCTAGCCATTGGCTGCCCCGCCAAAAATACACGCGGATCGAGCGGTTTGTCGTCCTGCCTCACCTCAAAGTGAAGGTGGGGTCCAGTCGATAGTCCCGTTGACCCCACCCTTGCGATGAGTTGCCCGCGCGTGACCAGTTGACCCTCTTTGACCAGGATGACTTTCGCGTGCGCATAACGTGTGATTAAACCTTCCCCGTGATCGATCTCGAGCATATTGCCAAAGCCGCGGTGCTGCGTGACCGTACGGACTACCCCTCCAGATGCCGAACGGATAGGCGTGCCTTCCGGAGCGCTGAAGTCCAGCCCCTCATGCATACTCATCTGCCCATTAAACGGGTTACGTCGCCATCCATAGGAAGAGCTCAAGTACGGATAGGATTCAATCGGCATTGCTGTCGGCAATCGCGCAACCGTCGCCGCCCGTTCAGTGACGGCAAGGTCAAGCATTGAAAAATAATCACTTTGGCGCGTGACGCGTGCTTGCACAGCATTGAGCTGACTTTCAAGCTCAGAAAGCGGCCGTGAACGTGGTCCGGGCGGTAAAGGTACCCAAAGGTCATCCAATACAACAGCGGCCTCGGGGGCGACCGACCCGATCGCGATGTCGCCCTCAGGCAAGCCCGCCACCTTCGCAACCCGTTGGCCTAGCCCGTCAAGCCGCTTGATCGTGGCTTGTAGCTCACCCACCTTCGTCGCCAAAAGCTGCACCGTCTGACTATCCGTCGACGCCGCGACAGCAGGGGCAGGCGCCATCGCTGCCACCACAAGCGCAGAGGGTTGAGTTTCAGGTTGCAAGGCCCAAACCATGCGCTGCAACACCGCGCCTGCGATGAGGGCGGCCACAAGCAACAAGGCGACAAGCATCACCAATCGGCTAACACTAAGCGTAATTGGTGCATACTGGCCTTGCCGCGAAGGCATAATTATTAACTTCATCGACTTCCTTTACCTATGGCCAGTCCCCCACCCCGCAGGACGCGTTCCACGTCCACCTCAGGCAGCGCCCATTTGATCGGCTGGCTTGGTCATGACTCGCAAGCTGCGAGTGTCTTAGCCACTGCGCAATTGCACTTAAAACTCAGGGCAGCAATCGGCGACGCGATTCCGCCCGCGATGCGAGGCGCTTTTGAGGTGATCAAACTCGAGGCGCACGCCTTGACACTCATGGTTTCGAGTGCCGCCTTCGCTGCAAAGTTCCGTCAGATTGCACCCAGAGTAACCACTCACTTGCAGGCTTCTGGCTGGAATATTAATGAAATCAAGCTACGCGTTCAGGGTGGGCTCGCCCTCCCTGATACGAAAAAACCAGAAAAAGAGACACGCGCCTTGGACCAACAAGACCTACGTGCATTTGAAGAATTGAACAGAAAGCTGAGGCCCGGCCCACTCGCTGACGCGGTGGCGAGACTACTGGCCCATCATCAGCCGGTAGAACAGGGCATCAAGCCAGCTTCCACTCTTGACGAAACGCCGCAGGCGCCTCGGACACAGAAGAGTAAGTAACTAACTCCCAAGCATCTTGCTGAGCCAATAGGGCACGAACAAGTTGATTATTAATCGCGTGCCCGGATTTGCAGGCAACATACCGCGCTACAAGTGGCTTCCCAATTAAGTAGAGATCGCCGACCGCGTCCAGAATCTTGTGTTTGACGAACTCATCGTCATAACGCAGACCATCCGTGTTTAACACGCGATACTCGTCCATGACGATTGCGTTATCGAGGCTTCCGCCACGCGCTAAGCCCGCAGAGCGCAGGGCCTCGACTTCGTTCACAAAGCCAAAGGTCCGCGCACGTGCGATTTCTTTGACATAGGAATGTGTCGCAAAATCGATCTCGGCGAAACTTGCGGTTGAATCAATCGCCGGGTGATGAAAATCAATCGAAAAGGCCAACGAAAAACCTTCGTGTGGCTCAAGGCGTGCCCATTTAGCCTGATCGCCCTCGCCTTCACGTATTTCAATTGGCTTGAGCACACGCAGGAACTGTTTCGCGACGCCCTGCTCTTCAATGCCGGCCGAACGCAACAGGTACACAAACGTTGCAGCGCTGCCATCCATGATGGGCACTTCTTCGGCTGTGAGGTCAACATGAAGATTGTCGATACCCAAACCGGCCAAGGCAGACATCAGGTGTTCGACAGTCGAGACACGGGCCGCACCTTGTCCGAGGACAGAGGCCATACGTGTGTCTTTGACCATGCCAGCCTGCGCGGGCAGATCTACAACCTCAGGCAAGTCGATACGGTGAAACACGATCCCCGTATCAGGAGCAGCTGGCCGCAAGGTGAGTTCGACCCGTCGGCCGGAGTGCAGGCCAACCCCGGTGGTTTTTACAAGCTGTTTGATCGTGCGCTGGCGAAACATATAGGCAGGTTAATCTCTTAAAAACGTAACCAATTATACTTTTTTTTGCAAACATCGCATCGCACAATGCGCAAAAAATGCTCAAATTGACAGACGAAACCACGCACGGGTCTGGGGAGAACCCGTGCGTGACGCCAGCACCCCGACAGGGGGCTGGCCAAGGGAGCAATCGACGCTGCTTTAGTCGGCTTGGCGGCGCAGGAAAGCAGGAATGTCGTAATGCTCCATTCCCGCTGTTTCCAATGCACGAACCTGAGCCGAAGCTTGAGTGCGAGGATTACGCAATACCGACGGCACAGCGAAGTCTTGCTGCTGCTGCTGACCAATCGGCATATTGTCCGTCCCAGTACGCTGCATTTCGACTGTATCAACATCCGACACAATGTGCGGACGACTTTGCGCGCGGCCCAAGCCAGTGGCCACGACCGTGACCCGCAAGTTATCGCCCATCGAATCGTCGTAAGCCGTACCAAAAATGACCGTCGCCTCTGCAGAGGCAAAGCTGCTGACGTGGTCCATGATTGCGCGTGTTTCTTTCATCTTGAGCTGGGAGCTAGCCGTAATATTGACCAACACACCACGCGCGCCATTCAAGTCGACACCTTCTAACAATGGACATGCAACAGCTTGCTCTGCAGCCAGTTTTGCTCGGTCCGGTCCGGACGCAACCGCAGTGCCCAACATTGCCTGACCTTGCTCACCCATGATCGTCTTGACGTCTTCAAAGTCAACGTTCACGTTGCCTTCAACGTTGATGATCTCAGCGATACCAGCGCAAGCATTGTGCAGCACATCGTCGGCCGCCTTAAAGCAGTCTGACTGTGTTGCGTCTTCGTCCATCAATTCATACAGGTTCTCATTAAGCACCACGATCAACGAATGAACGTACTTAGAGAGCTCAGCAATACCCTCTTCGGACATCTTCATCCGCTTTTGGCCTTCGAAAGAGAAAGGCTTGGTGACCACACCAACGGTCAAAATGCCTAACTCTTTCGCAACCTCAGCAACGACGGGGCCCGCACCCGTTCCCGTACCGCCACCCATACCGGCGGTAATGAAGACCATGTTGGCTCCGTTTAAGGCCGAACGAATTTCTTCGCGAGCCAGCTCGGCCGCAGCACGACCTTGATCAGGTTTCGCACCTGCGCCAAGTCCACTGCGACCCAAACGGATCTGCACAGGTGCATTGGTTGCAGCCAACGCTTGCGCATCGGTATTGCAACAAATGAAGTCCACACCCTGCACACCGGACTTGATCATATGGGCCACAGCGTTGCCGCCTGCACCACCGACACCGACCACCTTGATGACCGTGCCCTTAGTTGCGCTATCTAACATTTCAAACATCATGATTGACTCCCTCAAGTCTTAATTAATAAACGTTTCTAAAGTCCCCAACTACTGCTTAGAAATCGTTTCAAACTCGCCGCCGACTGTGTCCGCGCCGGGTTTGAAACGCCTCTCCATCAGATCGGGCAACCATCACGAAGCCCAATCCTTTCGGCGCCCGAAGGCACCAAAATCAGTGCATAAACCACTCTTTCATACGTGCCAAAATTGCTTTGAAACTTCCCGACTGTTGCGTGACCTTACGGCCGCGCAGTCTCTGCATGCGCGCCTCACCCAATAATCCCATCACAGTCGAGAAGCGCGGATTGCGCATCACATCAGCCAAACTGCCGTCATAATCCGGAACCGCCATGCGCACAGGCTTGAGAAAAACATCTTCGGCCAGCTCAACCATGCCAGGTAGCATGGATGTACCGCCTGTCAGCACAACGCCAGATGACAGTAAATCTTCATAGCCCGACTCACGAATCACTTGCTGCACAAGTCCAAAGAGCTCTTCGGCACGCGGCTCAATCACTGCGCCAAGCGCTTGTCGCTTAACCTGCCTCGGGCCTCGGTCACCTAAGCCAGGCACCTCAACCGTCTCATCTGGATCCGCCAGTACTTGCTTGGCAATGCCAAACCGCAACTTAATGTCCTCTGCGTCGGGCGTTGGTGTGCGAAGCATTTGCGCAATATCGCTTGTAATCTGATCACCTGCGATCGGCAAAACGGCAGTATGCCGAATTGCCCCGCCGGTATAGATCGCCACATCGGTGGTCCCGCCCCCAATATCAACCAACACCACTCCGAGCTCTTTTTCATCAGCGGTTAAGCAGGCTAAACTCGATGCAAGGGGTTGCAAAATCAGATCTTGAACTTCAAGCCCGCAACGGCGCACACACTTGACGATGTTCTGCGCAGCACTGACCGCACCCGTTACGATGTGCACCTTTACCTCAAGACGCAAGCCACTCATCCCGATCGGTTCGCGAATATCTTCCTGCCCATCAACGATGAACTCTTGCGTCAACACGTGCAACACCTGTTGATCGGTTGGAATATTGACGGCCTTTGCTGTCTCAATCACGCGGGCAACATCTGTAGCCGTCACTTCCTTATCCTTCACGGCCACCATCCCGCTCGAGTTAAAACTGCGAATATGGCTTCCAGCGATGCCGGTATAGACATCGCGAATCTTGCAGTCCGCCATCAACTCGGCCTCTTCCAACGCGCGCTGGATCGAGTTCACGGTCGTTTCAATGTTGACAACGACACCTTTGCGCATGCCGCGCGACTCGTGCTGACCGAGGCCAAGCACTTCAAAGCGGCCCTCGGGCAAAATCTCTGCGACCACAGCGACAACTTTGCTGGTGCCGATGTCGAGGGCGACGATTAGATCCTTGATGTCACGGGTCATGGCGTTATCGTTTCTTTTGAGGTTGAGTGGGTTCTGGCAATGCGGCAAGCGTTAATGCAAAGCCGTTGGGATAGCGAAGGTCGACGTGCGTCACCGCACGACCACCGGTTTTTTGACTGGCTTCTGGCCAGGCTTGTACAAAGCGTCGGATACGCGCAGCAAACGGCAAAGCGCCCGGGATACCAGCCAGGGTGTTCGGCGCATCGGCGCCTGGATCTCGTCCTAAGGCAAGCGTCATCTCGTTTGAGAGCGTCGCTTCCCACGCTAGTCGATCGCTCAAAGAAAGCTTGCGCACGTTCAATCCCAAGGGAGCAAGCCAACTCGTCATCTCGGCATAGCGGTTGACGACTAACAGCTCTTTGCCTTCTGGTCCTTCGAACTGCGGAAGTTGAGTGTCGTCGTCGAGCTCGCCTTGGTTGGCAGTAAACGCTTGCCCCCACGTGTTGATCATTTGATTGTCGTTCCACAACGCCAGGGGTTGCTGCTCTTCGATCGAGATGCGCAACATGTTGGGCCAGATTCGGCGAACCGTCGCAGAGCGGACCCAGGGCGCCTCTTCGAAGATGCTTTGGGTCTCTAGTAAATCGATTGTGAAGAAATTGCCCGTCAGGTTTCCGGCGACCGTCATCTGAAGATTCTCGGGAGTCACGTACTTCAATGTACTGTTTGGTACAGGTTCGATCTCGATCGCAGTCAAGGCAAATATCGGACGCTGAATCAGCCAGTAGACACCGCCGGCAAGCATAGCTAGCACTGCCAACACCATTAAGGTGTTGGCTAAGCGGTTGATCGTACGAGCTTCGTTCCACACAACTGGCTCCGTTATTCTTGCTTGAGACGACTCACTTTGCAGCGGGCCTCACTCAAGATATGCATGCACAAACTGGGATAATCCAACCCTACTGCTTTTGCTGCCATGGGTACGAGCGAATGGCCCGTCATTCCCGGCGAGGTATTCATCTCAATCAACCAGGCCTTACCGGCTGCATCAAGCATGACATCTGCACGCCCCCATCCTTCACAACCAAGCGTCCGGTAGGCCTGAACACTCATTTGCGCGATATGCGCAGCAAGAGCTGAGTCAACTGGAGCAGGGCACAAATAACGGGTGTCGTCAGAAAAATATTTGTGTTGGTAGTCGTAGTTACCATCTGGCGCCACGATTTCAACAAGAGGCAAGGCGCGCGCTGACTCGCCACCACCCAAAATCGCGACCGTTAGTTCACGACCAGAAATGAACTGCTCTACCAAGACGACGTCGTCGTACTGCGCCGCGTGACGATAAGCGCTGAGGGCATCCTCTTTATGCGTGGCCTTGACGATGCCAAGTGTCGAACCTTCGTGTGGTGGCTTCATCATGAGCGGCAAACCCAAACGATCGACCGCAGCCGTGACGCCCCGCTCATCGAGCAGTGCCGCATAGCCAGGCGTAGGAAGACCCGCTTCAAGCCAGACTCGCTTAGTCATGATTTTGTCCATCGCGAGACTGGATGCCATGGGTCCGCTACCGGTATACGGGAGCCCCAGCAACTCGAGAGCACCTTGGATGGTTCCGTCTTCACCGAATCGACCATGCAGGGCAATGAATACTCGATCAAATTTAGCGTCGGCCAATTCCCCTAGGCTGCGGGTGCCCGTATCAAAGAGGTGCGCATCAACACCTTGACTGACCAAGGCAGCATGCACGCCCGTACCAGACATCATCGACACTTCACGCTCAGCAGAATTGCCGCCGTAGAGCACACCGACACGCCCCATCGCATGCGTCATTGCAGCCTCCCCAACTGTTCCGGCACCTTACTGATAGAACCAGCGCCCATCACGATCACGACATCACCATCCTGCGCGAAACTCTTAATCGCTTCTGCCATCGTCGTCACATCTTCAACAAAAATAGGCTCAACCTTGCCAGCCACCCGCACACCACGCGCGAGCGCGCGCCCATCGGCTGCAACCACTACGGGCTCACCAGCGGCATACACCTCCGTAAGCAAGACTGCATCAGCCGAGCTCAACACCTTAACGAAATCTTCGAAACAATCTCGTGTGCGCGTATAACGATGCGGTTGGAATGCCAAAACTATTCGACGCTTTGGCCAAGCGCCCCGGGCTGCGGCGAGCGTAGCTGCCATTTCAACTGGATGATGCCCATAGTCATCAATGACACTAAACTTGCCGCCCTTGGTCGCTACAAAATCACCAACCTGAGTGAATCGCCGACCAACGCCACGGAATCCCGACAATCCGTTCGCGATTGCGAGATCATCGACACCAAGCTCAGTCGCGACAGCGATTGCAGCCAACGCATTGAGCACATTATGTTTGCCGGGCAGATTTAGATCAATTGGCAGCAACGGCAACGTGCCTTGTCGCGTCGTGCGCGCAACGTCGAACTGCATACGCGTTCCCGTGGCACGTACGTTCGATGCGCAAAACTGCGCATCACCATTCAATCCGTAGGTGATGAGTGGCCGCGACACAAAGGGGATGATGTCACGGACATTAGCATCATCCGAACAAACAATCGCGCTCCCATAAAACGGCAGACGCTGCGTAAACTCAACAAAAGCACTCTTGAGTCGCGCGATGTCGTGCCCATACGTGTCCATATGATCCGCATCAATATTTGTAATGATGGCCATCACAGGTAACAAATTCAAGAACGAGGCATCCGACTCGTCGGCCTCAACAACGATGTAGTCACCTGCACCCAAGCCAGCGTTAGCACCTGCAGAATTCAGGCGGCCACCAATCACGAAAGTGGGGTCTAGTCCACCAGCCGCCAGCACACTCGCCACCAGACTTGTGGTGGTCGTCTTACCGTGGGTGCCCGCTACAGCAATGCCACGCTTAAGCCGCATGAGCTCAGCTAACATCACGGCGCGCGGCACGACGGGGATGCGGGCTTCACGCGCAGCAATCACTTCCGGGTTGTTGTTGGCTACGGCAGTCGATGTCACAATCGCGTCGGCACCGAGGACGTTTTCTTTCTGATGACCCAGCGCGATCGTCGCCCCCAGCTCTTGCAGACGCTGCGTGACCGTCGAATGCGCGAGGTCTGAACCTGAAATCTGATAACCCAAGTTCAACAGCACCTCAGCGATTCCGCTCATGCCAGAACCGCCAATACCAACAAAATGAATATGCTGAAGGCGATGTTTCATCCGTTGCCTCCGGCTAATTCTTCGCAAATGTCCGCAATCCGCTGGGCGGCATAGGGTTGAGCGTGCGTACGCGCGCGCTGCGCTACCGCGCTCAACTCTTGACGCGTACGAACCGATAACCACTGCGCTACACCCTCTGCGGTCATATCCTTCTGTTGCAATACCCAGCCCGCACCGACATCAGTCAAGAATTTTGCATTAGCGGTCTGGTGATCATCCACCGCGAACGGGAACGGAACAAACAGTGCCGCGACACCTGCGGCAGAAACTTCAGCAACAGTCATCGCTCCTGCCCGACAGATCAGTAGATCGGTCTGACCAAGTGCGCTGGCCATATCATCGATAAACGCTACGCAATGAGCGTGTACACCCGCGTCGGCATACGCGCGCTGCAAAGCGTCAATGTGCTGAGCACCGGCCTGATGCGTCACGATCGGTCGCGCGTTTGGACTCATGTGCGCGAATGCCTGAGGCAGCACCGTGTTTAAAGCGGTGGCGCCAAGACTCCCCCCGACGACAAGCACGCGCAACGTACCACTTCGCTGTGCATATCTGTCAGCGGGGTCCGCAAGACGCACGACCTCTTCACGCACCGGATTACCGACCACCTCAGCCCCGGAGATCGCACCAGGGAAGCCGCTCAATACACGTCGGGCAAGATAGGATAAGTAGCGATTCGTCATGCCAGCAATTGCATTTTGTTCATGCAATACCAACGGCTTTGAGCGTAAGGCACTGACCACGCCGCCAGGAAAGGCAACGTAGCCGCCCATGCCGAGAACAACATTGGGCTGGATACGCGTGAAGTGCGTCCATGCCTGCGCCAGCGCGCGTACAAAACGGAAGGGCGCCTTGAGCTGATCCACGAACCCCTTGCCACGCAAACCAGCAAAGCGCAGAGAGCACAACTCGTAGCCGCGAGCGGGGACTAGCTTGCCCTCCATCTTCTCTGGATGTCCCAACCAACGAATCGTCCAACCTCGGTCGCGCAAGACATCGGCAACCGCCAGACCAGGCATGATGTGGCCGCCCGTGCCGCCTGCCATGATGAGAATCACTGGAGAGGTCAAGCTCATGCTCGGCCCCCGCGCATTAAATTACGATTTTCAAAGTCGACTCTCAACACAAGCGCCACGGCAATCAAGTTCATCAAAATACCCGAACCGCCATAGCTGACAAGCGGGAGTGTCAATCCTTTTGTCGGCAACAGGCCTAAGCACACGCCAATGTTGATGAACGACTGCACGCCAAACCAGACGCCGACACCTTGCGCAATCAGCCCACCGAACACGCGCTCCATGGCGATCGCTTGTCGACCGATTTCAAAGCACCGATAAACAATGACCGCAAACAGAGAAACCACCGTAAAGATGCCGATAAATCCCAACTCTTCACCAATCACGGCGACGATAAAATCGGTATGCGCTTCCGGCAGATAGTGCAACTTCTCTACGCTACCGCCAAGACCCACGCCGGTCCACTCTCCTCGTCCAACCGCCATCAGAGAGTGCGAGAGTTGATATGCCTTAGACTGGGCGTGATCTGGATTCCACGGATCAAGGTACGCGAATAATCGCTCACGTCGCCAGGGTGATAGCCAAATCGCCATCGAGAACGCCACAAGCAGCCCTCCCACTAGCGCCGAAAAAATCCGTGCGTTGATTCCGCCCAGAAACAAAACGCCCATCGCTATGGATACGATGACAATTAACGCCCCGAGGTCGGGCTCTTTCATTAAGAGAAAGGCGACAACGCCCAACAGCACAGCCATCGGCAAGAAGCCGCGCCTAAAACTTTGAATATATTCCTGCTTGCGTATGACGTAATCCGCGGTAAATACCACCATCGCGAGCTTCATCATTTCAGAAGGCTGAAACGTCAGTGGTCCGATGGGTAACCAACGCCAGGCGTTGTTCGCTTTGCGCCCAATTCCAGGGATCAGGACCAAAATCAACAATACGACTGCAAAGCCGAAAAACCATATACACGTGCGCCGCCATGCGTGGATCGGAACCGTCAGCACCAATGTCGCCAAGAATGTGCCAATGACGGCAAAGACAGACTGTCGGATCACAAATGAATAACGACTGAAATTTTGTCCGCGCGGACCATCCGCTAAAGCGATCGCGGCTGAATACACCATAAGAATACCGATAC
>Ga0209550_10001038_pt1 | contig 26764 bp, 24 predicted proteins | sample LauGreSuBDMM15SN_2_FD_187567 | JGI IMG/M metagenome (GOLD analysis project Ga0209550, IMG submission 187567) | Freshwater lake microbial communities from Lake Michigan, USA - Su13.BD.MM15.SN (SPAdes) (version 5) | ecosystem: Environmental > Aquatic > Freshwater > Lake | place: Lake Michigan... | reverse complement strand
CCGATATAATCTACCATTTTCTTCCATATATTTTCTAAAATTTTTTTTTAAAGTTTTAAAATTTTCTTTTAAAGTTTTTGCAGTGTCTTCATATAGCTTATATTTATTTCCAATTGGACCAAAACAAGTCTGTCGCTTTATATCTTTTTCTTCCTCTTTATCCAAACTTCTTATCAAAATGGCTCGGTATTTTTTTCTAGCTTCTTCTTTTGCTTCTGCACTTTTTTTATCCAATTTTTTTTCGTGTCGAATTCTAGATTCTTTTTGTGCCTTGGGACTTTTTTTATCAAATTTTTCTTTGTGTCGAATTCTAGCATTGAGACTTTTTTTATCCAATTTTTCTTCTTCTTCTTCTTCTTCTTCTTCTTCGTCGTCGTCGTCGTCGTCGTCGTCGTCGTCGTCGTCTGAAGGAACTGGAATTTTATATATCGGTTTCTTTTTGTTTAGTTTCTTTAAAACAGGAGGACGTTGTGCGTCGTCGTCGTCGTCGTCTGAAGGAACTGGAATTTTATATATCGGTTTCTTTTTGTTTACAGGAGGACGTTTGTTTAAACGAGGAGAATAATTATTGCTTGATTTACGAGCTCTTGATTTTCGTAAAGAACGTTTTCGTAAAGAACGTTTTCGTAAAGAACGTTTTCGTAAACGTGATTTACGAACTCTAGATTTTTGTATGGAACGTTTTTGTAAAGCTGATTTACGAACTCTAGATTTTCGTAAAGAACGTTTTCGTAAAGGTGATTTACGAACTATAGATTTTCGTAAGGAACGTTTTCGAAAAGGTGATTTACGAACTCTAGATTTTCGTAAGGAAAGTTTTCGTAAGGAACGTTTTCGTAAGGAACGTTTTCGTAAAGGTGATTTACGAACTATAGATGTTCGTAAGGAACGTGTTGGTAAAGCTGATTTTCGTCTTCTTGATTTCTTTAACATTTATAAAAAGTAAATATTAATTTATTAATTATTTTTTTTCATTTGGAATGGATTGTGCATCAAGAAGTTCATATGCAACTTTAAAGTCGAGTCTTTGTATTCTAAACAAATGCATAATCATTTTCACGTTTCCAATCATAGGAATATAATTATTTTCATCATCATATATTTTTTCCATAACTTCTTTATAATTTTCCTGAAACATTTGATCAAATCCTATTTTCTCATAGTGTTCTAAAAGTATGATTAAACTTTTTATTGGGTTGAATGTTTCAGATGGTATTCTAAGTTCTAATATAATACTAGAAGAGTCAGATATTATTTTTGAATCTAATGCTTTTTGTAAAGATACCATAATAAAAAAATAATCTATATATTTAAAGTTTTCTAAAAACGGATATTTTTTTACTATTTTATCTGAATTCATAATAAAATTAGTAGATTGTCTTATTATTCCTTGATATGGTGGAACATTATAGCTTTTCCATTTTATAGGTCTTGTTGACATGCTATTATATCTATAATAACGATATTCTGTAAGTTCACTAGAATAAAAAGTTATTGAAACGGTTGCCAAATTTTTTATATCCATAATATTAGTGACCAAACCTTCGTATATAAGTGTTCCTTCATATATTAACATTTCAAGTTGAGTTTCATCTTCATCTATTTCATTTCTTGATTCTAATATGATTTGAAAGTCAGATATAATTGGATCTAATATTTTTTTAGGAGGCCACGATGAAAAGAATGGTTGTTCAAAATGCCGTATATCAACACAAACATCTTCCCAATCATCTTCCGAATCACCTTTTGATTCACTTATAAGATCAAATCCAAGCTTCTCATGAAGAAAACGTCTAACTCTTTCGGAGTGCACATCTCCAGCATACATAATAATATTATGAGCTTCTTCAGGTTCATCTGTTTTCCGTGTGTTTTTAGTATTATTTAGTTCAAATTTTTTAAACATACGTGCTAGTGTATAAATATCTACTAGTATACTGTTAATACTCAAAAGTCGATGCTTAAAATTTAATATCAAACTAAAAAATTTCAAATAATCATCGTCTGATAATTTATAAAAATCATATATTAACTTATCATCAGAACATTTTCTAAGATATAACGATATTCTGTAAGTTACTAAGGTAAAATCATCGCGCATTTTTTTAAATTCTTCCTCTGCAAACTCACGAATTTTGCGTTCTTCAGTGCTTTTGGATAATTCATAATTGACTAACTTATGTGTTTCTATTTCTTTCTCATAAAACGCTTTATATGCTTCATTGCCACCATAACGTATAAAATCTATTGTAGCTTCAATATTATTACTGATCATAAAAATATATTTTAAAGTATCTATAATGTATTTCTTGTCTTTTATTAGTATACTCTCATTTTGCTCATCTTTATCATAAAAAATAGTTTTTTCATACTCATATTTTCTAAAATTTGTAAGAGCTGTATATAAAGCAAGTGTACTGTTTATATTAAAAATACCCGGTCTTCTTCCTTTTGAATCTACTGGAATATCTCTGATATCAATAAAATGAACACGTCTATTATCACACTCTCTATTTTTTTGTCGTTGACTACTCTCTATGCATTTTATATTTTGTCTTCGTAAATCATAAATTCTTAAACCTGTTTTATTATAAATAGTATGATCATATTTACCTTTTGTAAACATTTCAATCTCTAAAAAAAAATCAATAAATGCACCTGAGTGTCTAAAAAGATTTTTAAGATAATCTTCAATAAGCATCATATTATCGTAATCACAAACATCATTTCTATGATATTCTCCAAAAATATATATTATTTTGTTATATTTAGCACTCCAGTGTAACGTAAGAGTGTGAGGACCGCCAATAAAATCTACAGTTGGAATTGTTTTAACTTGTTTAGATCTAAAATAGTTATTGATAAGTCGCATTAAAACATTTCTATTTTTTTTTCGCTTTATTAGACCAAAAAAATCGGTGTAACTATTTGGGTTTGGTTTACTTTCCACACATTGTTTGGCTAAAGAACTTTTAAGTGATTGAGGAAAATTATCCAGAACGGATGTATTATAGGTTTTAATCATCATATCACACCAGTATTCAAGAGGTCTTTCTTCCATTTATATAATAAAATTTTTATATAAAATTATTTTTATATAAAAATGAAAGACATATTTGTGATTTACTTTTAATGTTAGGAAGATTGATAGTGCATCAATTGAGTTAAAAGATTTAATTAACATCTGAATGCAAATGCTAACATTCCAACTGCAATAATTCCTAGAACAAATCCTAAGTGATAGTTGTATTTCATTTCGTGATACATCTCCAACCAAGCTTTATTCTCTTCAGGACTATTTAAATGATTCAACATCCAATCGGATTTTGGATAAAGAGTATAATAAAAGTAATTAGTTAAGAAACTAGTTGCAATAACTATACAAACCAAAGATTTAGTTCCTAAACGATTTCGTTTAATCCTCGTATTGTAAAATATTATTATAATAGAAAGAACTAACCCAAGAGCGTATCCACACATACTTATTGATAAACGCTCTTTCGCAATCTTGTCGTATATAAGTTGTAAGTCTGAAGATAAAGACTCTTTGTATTTTTTCACAATTTTGCTATTTAAAGTTGATATGTTAAAGTAAATCATCGCAATTAAAAAAACTGCAGAAATAAAACAACTGAATGAGCAACACATTTATTATATGAATAATAATTTTATTAAATTGATTTATTTTGTAAAGATAAATGACAAAAGAGTTACCACCTGGATTAAAAATTTATGAATTGATACCTGAAAAAGCTTATCAGGATAAATTATATAAATTAGTTGATAATTTTGATGAAGACACTCCTCTAAAGAGAAAAACAAGACAATATGGTTACGAATATGATTATAATGCAAAAGAATCACATAAAAAACTTAAAAAACTTAAAAAACTTAAAAAACTAATTTATAATACACCTAATCAACTTTTGTGTATAGCTGACATATTATACAAATATAAGTTAATGGAACAAAGAACAAATCAAATTATCATAAATAAATATGAACCAGGTGAAGGTATTGCTGCCCATCGTGATCACATAGGATACTTTATAGGTGATATAGCAACTTTATCTCTTGGTTCTGCATATGTAATGAGATTTCGTCCACATCCGGATAATACAATAGTAGATAAAAGCATATTTTATGACGTTTTATTACCTGTTGGATCATTAGCAGTTATGACAGGTGATGCAAGCACTAAATGGACTCATGAGATAAGAAAAGTAAAATATGATGATAACATTAATGGTAAAAAAATTAAACGTGGTACACGAATTTCTATCACATTTCGTACAGTGAGAGATGAATTACAAGAAAACTAAAATGACTATAAAAGAAAAAACGGAGTAAGAGCACCACTTAGAGCACCACACAATAAAAAGCAAAATAAACTAACATGTATAACAAAAAATGGATCTGTCAAAGGATTTGTATCTGCATTACATTCATTATTAAGCCAAATAGGCTTTGTAAAAATGCTTAAAGGTTTTGCTTTTTCACAATCATTTTTTGATTTATATATAGAGTAATCATCATCTTTATAAAAATGTTTAACTATAAATAAATACATACTATAAAGAAAAGACAAAATTCCTATTATCAAAAAAAATATGAACATACCAGCTTTAATTTTGTCAAAAATATCATACGTTTTAGTTTTAGAATTCTTAGTTTTAGAATTCTTAGTTTTAGAATTCTTAGGTTTAGAATTCTTAGGTTTACGAACCATTTATTTAAAAACAAAATTAAAAACAAAATTGAAAATTTCATTTATTAAATTAAATTTAATAAATGACTACTGATGAAGAAAACATTAAATCTTTTTGCTCTAGTTTAAATGTTGATTTTCTTGATAAACTTAGTGTTTCGGCAAAAGATTTTTTTATTGATAAATCTTATCTTTGTTTGTTTCAAAAATATGGAAAAATAAAAATTGCAAAAATAGTATTAGAACATTACAATGAAATTAAGACAGTTGCTGATTCATTAGTTGTTAATACTGAAAAATATGGAAACATTGAATATGTAGACTCAGATGGAAAAAAAGTTAATAAACATAAACTAAGGTTTAGAAAATTTAAAAACGGGTGTATTTTAGAAGGATATGAATCTTTAAAAAGGCTTGGAGTTGTTACAGTACCAGTTATATCTTTAAAAGATATTCCAATTGTTAGAGATGAATTTATTGATACGTTAAGGAATTTTCCAGAATACAAAAGGAATCCTGATAATCCGGATGAAGATATTTCTGGTAACACTCTTGTGTATGTTCTTGGCGGTTTTGCAGCTTTAGGAAATCCTGCTTCTTTTCATAATGAATTGGTTCGCAATCTACGCAAAAAATGTCAGATAGCCGCAAAACCTTTGTTTAAAAAATTAATAAATTCTTACGCTAATAAAAAACTTCAATCAGAGACTAAATTACAAATACTTTTTGACAGAATGATGTATCGTATAGTTAGTCAAAAACCAATTGCTGAATCATGGCATAGAGATGTTATGCCTGCTAAATATATTGAGGAAAATGATGAAGTTTTTGGTGGGTGGTTAAATTTAGACACGACAGATCAATATTTTTCTTGTATTCCTGGATCACACCTTAATGTTAAGCAACGAGAATTAAAAGAAGGATTTGCAACAATTAGTGATGAAAATATAGATGCTATTAGCGAATATCGTCATAAATTTGTTGTTCCTCCAGGACATATGATTATTTTTCCTCAATACATTCTTCACGAGGTTGTTGCACAACCAATTAAAGGTTCAAACAATATGATGAGACTTTTTACGGGATGGCGTACTACTGTATCAACAAATTATTTACATCCAGATACAGAAAAATTAATGCGACAACAAGCCGTAATGCCTTTACCAAGCGGTCAAGTACCACCAATCTTTGGTAAAAGTCACAATTCATATTATTTGTGGAAAGAGTTTGGTCCTATTCCAAAAGATAAAACATATAAAGTTAATCTTATTGATTGGTCAAACAATACTTTTTTAGAAAAAGTATTAAAAGACTATGATAGTGCACCTCCTCCTAAAAAAAAGTTTGGTATAAATGATTTAGTAGTGATTAAATTAAAACAAAGTGTACTTTACCGTGTAATTGAAATATTACCTGGTTCAATGTATAAAATTCAAAATAAATTTGAAACACATATTGTTCATATTTCAAAATTAAATAGACCGCCTTACAGACTGGTTAATAGGTTTCTTAAGTCTTTAGAAGAATATGGTTTCCCTTTGTACACTCCTTATACAAAAGAAGAAATGGAACTTTACAAACCTCAAAAAATTAATTGAATAAGTTTATAAGACATAAAATATTATAAGTATAATATTTTTTAATTCAAAAACTTTTTAATTCAAAAACTTTTTAATTCAAAAACTTTTAGTAAAAAATAAATCTATTTGTTAGATTCTTTTACTTATGTTAATCTGACCATCCTAATATAATGGTGTCAATGGAGTTTGAATCTATCTTTTCTAATTCAAGGAAATCTCTGTATCCTATACGACATTTTTCCATTTTTTCTACTGTCAAATTAACAGTTCCATTTACTAACAAATCACGTAACAATTTTATTTGCATTAAGCAGGCGCCTCCAGTTGTCAAAAACATATGTGTTCCGTAATGTCCAGCAGAGTGATATACTACATCTGAATCATACCACCGTTGAAAAAAAATAGTAAATAAACGGATTTTTTTTTCGCTAGTTTGTACTTCAGATTTGAAAACGATAAAATTCCTACCAGTCTCATCTTTTCCTTTCATAACATTCTCTCCGGCTAACTCATCTGGTTTGATAAAATCTATGTAGGAAGTCCAGCCAGCCCTTTTCCCAATATCCAATTCGGGACAATTGGTTTGGAATATTTCGTCCAATACTATCTTCATCTCTTCATCTTTGTCTTCATACATAATTTGACTCCTTAATAATATCATCTTATTTTTTAAATAAGATGATGATAGGCACAACTATAACATTAGTTCTCATTTCTAAGATGCCATTCATACCACAAATGATGAAGAACAAATAGCCATACATTGTCATCATCATAATTATCAAGGTACCATTTTCCATATATAAAACGGACTGACTGACGACATAATGGACAAGAAACCTGTAAAGATAATAATTCAATAGTACATTGGGTGCAAGTTACATGTGATGTGTGACAAGGCCATACAAGAACATCTTTTTTTTCTAGACAGATTACACATTGTGTTTTATCATCCGCATATAAGAAAGATGGAGGAATTACGAGACGAGATATTGTTTCTATGTCGTCAAACATAAATTCTCTTAATATTGTAACTCTTGTTCTCCGATTGCATTCTATTATAATCTCACGATTTTGTATAGAATCTGTTAAATGAAAATCTTTAATAAAAGGATTGCCATATCTAAAAAGACCTTTACGACATACAGCTTTAATATTTAAAATTAAATCTGCAAGCGGAGGAACAGGTACATCAACATACCTAAACATTTGTAAATACATGTCATATACCAATTTTTCCCAAAATACGTCAATTATAGGTGTATCTAATTCTGAAGTTGCTTTGGCGAAGATTTTGGGGAACATTTCGATTACTCTGAGTGCTTCGTCTTTTGATTTATTGATATCAATTTCTGGTAAAAGCGGACGATTGTTTGTATGTTCTATCAGAGTCTGAACCAAATCTAAGCAACGTTGCTTGAGTTTACTTACGTTTCGTATTCTTTTGCGACATTCAATCGAATATCGGATAAAATACCCAAATGAGTTACCGATAACTTGGCTGAGATCTTCATATTGTTTGTTTAGTGATTCCTTCCGCCATTCAGTTGCTCGTTCACTTGCCTTTGTTATAATTTTAGGAATATTTGGTGCAACAAGTAAATTTCCGGTTCCATAAGACCAAATATGCGGATGATGACATAAAATTATATTAAGGCATCTATCAAAGAACATTTCCAGATGATATAGCTTTGCACCATACATAACTCTTTTTATACGTCTTTTGCAAATTATTTCAAAAAAGGCACGTTGAACTTCAGAGTTTATGAATGCCATTTGTTTCTAATCATCTTAGAAAAATTGTTTAAAAAATCAATTTATTTATAATTGATTTTTATTAGTTTATAACAATATAACAACGTATAAATGAAATTAAAAGTTCAACTTAGTCTCTGTATTGCAGGTTCTGCAGTTCTAACTATTATAACACTTATTTTCACAACTGTTTTTGCAGAAGAGAAAGGTTGGTTTTCATTTGGTCCATCTAGTCATTTATCAATAGCAGGAGTTGTTATAGATACACGAGAGAAATATTCAGTATTGGTATTTGCTATAGTGTTCAATTCGGTTATTGATACTCTAGTTAGCGAATTTGCACAGCCTATACTTGGGTTTAATATATATAATCCTGATAAAAAACTTATTACTGATTTTAAATCAAAGAGAGAATTGCAACTTCTTGCCACTCTATACTGGTCGTTTAATAATCTGCGAACTATTTTTACAAATTTAGTATCGATTACTCAAGTAGATTTAGCTCTAATTAAATGGGTTGTATTAGAAATAACAGGTGTTTACACAATTGAGGTGCTTTTGTCTAAGAAAAGGTTTGTTGAAGAGATAGAAGAAGAAATAAATATGATATGACATATCAAAAAATTATTTCAATAAAATAATTACTCATATTCTTTCACACATACCATCAGTGTATATATTTGTATCTGTTTTTATCTTCGGGTTGTGGAAATTCTTCACTCCTTTCCTCAGACTAAAATTTTTGTAACAATGGCAGTTGAAAATTTTGAAATAGTAGACAAGTCATAATTTTCAAATTTTCGTATAGACTCTCTGACTTTCATTAATTCCTTGAAAAGTATGTTACCACCAGTTTTTTCAGGATCAGGAAAATGCCATAGTTCAGCTGTACCAGTTGCTAATAAAACTTTTTTTAATTCTGGATTTTGACTAAATTTTGCAAAAAAAGCAAGAGTCTGAAGCTTGCTATATATGTTTTCATTGTAAAAATCAGGTCTCATTCTAAGATCTTCTGGTATTTTTATACCTTCTATATTTGCTGTAAATCCAAGCTTACCTGCTTGACCGGCTTTTTTTGCAAGAACCGGAATCTTGCACCAAGGACTTTTGCTGTTTAAAGTAAACGTTTTATAAAACTCATATTCTTTGCTTGGTATTTTATCATTTCTGAATTTGATTGCATTGAAAAAATGCTCTACTGAGTTCCAGACATTATTGTCAAGTTCAAAAGAACTAACGTAAGAGTTAGATAACATCCGCCTCCAATTGTCTGTCTTTTTTAAGTATTCATACTTAAAATGAGTGAGTTTTGTTTCACCTATTCCAAAACCAGGTTCTTTATTTATGCTTTCAGAAAAAAATACAAATTTGTCTTTACTTCTTTCATTGTCAAATCTAGAAAAATGTTTTAAAAAATTTAAACCAACCAAATTCATATTTTTAATTTGATTTAATTGTTTTATTGATAAATTATTAACAGTATCTTTTGATACATTATTACTCAACAAATATTCTTTTATCTCGTCTTTTGATATTTTACTTGAAATTAATTTTTTTTCCAATAGATCTTCAATTATTTTGGGATTTGTAGAATATAGACCTTCGAGCTCCTTAGGGCTTAGACCACATTTTTTTGCCATTTCCTTATACCATTCTATATCATAGGGATATCCAGATTCTTTAATATTTTCTCTTTCCCATTTATCAAAAAAATAACAATAATTTGGTGTCATCTTATTTATCTCCTCATCACATTTATAACTTGTATCTGTATATTTATTTATTATTTTAATAGGTATATTAACTGATAATTCATCAAATATACTTTGAAGTTTTGTATAAACGTCTGCACTTTTAACCCATATTTCCTTTAAATATTTTACAGATACAGAATTATGAAATATTATCTCATTTAAAGGAATAATTCCACGTTTTTTTATATCATTTTCTAATTCTTTTATATTTAAACTTGTTATATCTTTATTCAAAAATCCATTTGAATCCACATAATTATAATGAAAATCTTGTCTATTTAATAAAGTTATACAAAATATTAATTGAACATCATCTTTTGACCAATACTCAATATCTTTTCCGATTAAATCTCTATGTATTAAAGTCATATAAAGACCAGGATATTGATCTGCTGAAGAATCTGGTCCCCATTCTCCTTCCGTAAATCCTCCTATACTTTCATGCTCATTATACCACATATCTACTCTTGTGTATATTTTACCAGATTGTAAAATACGTAATAAATTATCAAATGTTGTTGTATGTTTTAAATATAATAAATCATCCATTTATTATAGTTAATATTTTAATTTTTTGAAATTGGATACTCTCCTTTCCGCATTTTGCTCAAAACACCTTCGCTCACAGTAATTTGGTGTTTTGAGTCTAAATAGGCTCTAATTGCCTTAAGACTTGAAGTCTTGAACTTGGCAATAACGGAGTAGATTATTTCTAAATCTTCATCTGACCATTTTACCTTTTTATTCTTATTTGATTCACTTGATTTAGAACTAACGGTATCGTCATTACTTCGTACAGAACCTTCTGAAGTTTGTATAACCGAACCAATTTCAATACTATTGTTATGAATGTTATCGTGACACTTTTGACAAACTACTATTAAGTTTCTAATATTGTTCATATGCGTTCCATTTTCTAAAATTCCGTTAATTGCTGAATTCCTTTCTTTGATGTGATGAACTTCTAATTCTTTAGTAATTTGTGAGCCACAATTTTCACACTCTTTACGAATAATGCTAGAATTCCAAGTTGAATTTTTCGCATTGATAACATCCGTTGAACCATCAATTACGTGCCTATTTTTTAAAGCTTGTTCAATAAAAGCAAAGGGAAGATCCATAGCTCTCGCAACCTCTAGACCGTACAAACTTGATCCTGATCCCTTTCTCAGACTACGATCGTATTTGAGAATTTTGCTAATTGGATCATAGTCAACGTGAAGATGCCATACTTCTACAGACAGAGATTTTACATCAATTACATTTGGAATATCATGCAAATGAGTTGCAAAAATGAATTTAGCATTTTTTTCCGATAAATATTGAATACCCGCAGATACTAATGCTTGTGCAGATGTTGATTCCGTCCCAGAACATAATTCATCACCCAAAACCAATGTGTTTTGATTTGCATTAACCAAAATATCTCTTAATTCAGACATTTCTACTGCAAATGATGATAGACCAGAAAATAAATTGTCTTGATTTAAAATTCTTGTATAAATAGCCTTGAAAGGTCTTAATATCATTTCTGTTGCAGGAACAAAACAACCTGCTTGTGCAAGGAGAATGGCAATACCAGTTGCTTTCATTAATGTTGATTTTCCGCTTGCATTCATACCATAGACCAACCAACCTTTGACTCCGTTCATACCAAGTGAAACATCATGTGTTACATATGAAACACGAGAAGCGGTCGCTTCAACTAAAGGATGACGAATGTTTTGAATTGTAAAACCAGAACCTGATTCTTCTGTTACATCTTCAATATTTGGACAAGAAAATCCTAACTTATTTGAAACTCGTACAATGCACTGTGTACAATCAATATGTTGAACCCATTCTTCCATTAAAACCCAAATCTTTTCACCAGCTTCTGATATATTATAACATGCTTCAATTAAATATTTGTGTATTAAGGATTTTAGCTCATCTCGTAGTTTAACCAGTTGTTGATTTAGATTTTGTAGTAGTTTGCAATCAAACCAACCACCTGATTTCAATTCGGTTACTTTAGAACCATCTGGTAGTTTTTTACTATTTTTCTTTAGTTTTTGTAAAGTAGAGGATGAACATTTGATACCGAATGGTTCCTTTTCTCTTGATTCTAAACGAAGTGCGTCTTCAGTTACTTCTGCATTTACCGCAATTTCCTTAATAAGCAATTGAAAATCATTAAGAACAGTTTGTATCTTATTTTCAACTGTCCCTATCTCAGTATATTTTTGTGTATTAAATGCTGTTATATCGCTTGAGTCTTGTGATGCCTTTTCTTCAGAGAAATTTTCTTTAAACGATGTGATATAGGTAGTCCATTGTTCAAATGTAAATGGTTGTTTTAGTATTGTGTCTGGTGTAATATGAAGAATAATATTTTCTATAGAGTTGTATGTCTGAAATAGACCAGCAATTTCTTGACGTGTTATTAATCCACATAACAATTTTCTATGAAGTCTTGGAAGATCATACATAAATCGGAGCTGTCTGTCTAATTTTTTATGGGTATTTTCTGGCCATTCCATCAATTCTTTCACCTCGTTGAGCCTTGCACGAATTTCACTTGCTTGAGAATAAGGTGATAACAGTCTGAGTTTGATCGCTCTTTTCCCCATAGGAGTTATGGCTGCGTTAAATAAGCCAATTACACATTCATTTTGATTGTTTGCAGTCATTTGCAATTGTGTTAGTGCATGATTACCACATATTAATCTTGCATCAGGAATCCAAGGCTCATTTCTATGAAAGGATTTTAATATACTTGGGTAGTGTTCTTCAATAAATTGCAGTAAATATAATAGAGCTAACTCCTCATAATCTGAACGTAGTCCCAAAAACACCTTCTCTGGTAAAAGAGATTTTATTGAATATATTTTTCTTAAATACTCTGAACGAACCAAATCAATAGAGAAATTATCAACATAATTTTTATCTAAATTGCGAATATGAATTGGAATATTTTGCAAACCAAATATTCTTTTAAAATAAGATTCTTCAATTGATATATCAGCTTTCCAATAAACCAAAATTTCTTTTGGTTGAAAGACACTTATCATTTGAACTAAATCATCGGCTGTCCAAATATCTGGTCTGCCATTTGCTTTTCCTAAATAAGTATGAGTTGTACCTGTTGACAAATCTAGAATAGCTGCACCAAAGTTTGGAGCTTGATTAGCAACTCCTTGAAAATAAAATGTCATAATATAAGGTGTTTCATTACTCTGAATATTTTCAATATGAGTACTAGGAGACAAAATACGAGATACTTTTCGTTCTTTAACCTTTCCTTTTGAATCCTTTACTTGATCTACGATAATTACAGTCCATCCGGATGATGTTAATCTCCCTGCCCATTTGTGTAATGCATAATCTGGAAATCCTGCAAATAAACCATCATGATTCTTTCCAAAATCTTTTTTCTTACTCGATAATTGTATACCTAGCATATCTGTAATTTCACGAACATTACATTTTGTCTCGCCTGTTTCAGTGTTGATAATGTCATATAATTCATAAAATGATCCTACCATCAGAAAGATGGCTGTTTTTGATCCATATTTGCGTGTGTAGGTGTTATATAGTTCAATGTATTCGTCATACATTAGTTGTATAATGAATAGATTATTTAACTTTAAATTCTTATTAAACTCAATAATCATGGAAAATGATAAAATAAATTAATTATTTTATATTAATAAAATAAATGGTGGACATAAACGAAGTATATCATATGGAGTCTATAATAAAACAGGCACTTCTTGTTGTAAAAAAACAAAAACAAAAACAAAAATATATTATTGGTTTTTTAACAAGAACACTCGTACAAGAAGAAAACGAATTAAAAAACAAGATTGATTTTTGGATTAGAGAATTCTATATGTTAAATCCAAGACACATTGGTTTACAAAATTTATTAACAATAGAGCCCAACCGAATAATACAAGATATGAAGGCTATTTTATATGAATCGTTTAAGAATCTCGATCTTTTAGCGCCGAGAGCGCGTGTACACGATCTTGGTCATCTATATAATGACCAAGATCTAAGTGAGTTAAAGAAAGAGAAACAAAAAATTATAGAAAAAATAATGGAATATACGAAAAATAGTGTAAACGATTTTATCAAATTAATAGAAAACGCACCAGAAAAAATAGATGTGAATGAAAAGATGGTTGCAGGTGTTAATAAAACTTGTATAGATGTGATACAAGCTGAAGATTCAGAAAAATTACATGAAGTATTGGAAGACCTAGATAGTGTTATATTTATTCTTCCAGCCGAATACATGAGACGAGGTGGACCATTACCAGTAAATTATAAATATTTAGCTTACACTTATAAAAAAAACTATATAACATCTTGGTTTAATACACCTGCAAGGATAAAATATTGCGATACAGATACCGATACCGATAATCAATTTTTTAAAAAAAAAACACCTTATGTTCTTTCTCCATTGAATTTTAACTGCGATCCTGCATACATAAAATTATGGGAGATTGTGCATATTATACATAGTACACAAAGAGTATTTTATGTTTTACCTTCTCATTCTGAGAATCTAAAACATACATGTATGAAGGATGACAAAGAATCCCACCAAATACTTAAAATAGCTATATGTGATGGTCCTGACTGTTGGAAGTGGGATAAAAATACAGGATGCATACAAGGGACAGATGCAGAAAAGATTGAAATACAAAAAAAATGCAATACAAGAACATTCGACAGGTATATGGAAAGAACGAAACGTTTGGAAGATTTGGAAAAAAACAGAGTATATTATAGGAAATTAAAGGAAGATTTTCATGGAGAAAGTTTGTTTGGAAAAATTGAAAAATTGAAAAGAAAAAATCCTGAAAGCGACTCTGAAAGCGACTCTGAAAGAGACCCTGAAAGTGTACAATCTGCAAAATATAAAAAAATAATATAATTCTTATCATTTTATTTTTAGTTAAAATACAAACTGTCTGCAATCTAAAAGAAGTGAAAAAGAACCTAATCAAAGGAAGAAAGATAACTGTTTTTTGATACATATTTTTGAGTATATTTGTTATACTATTAAATCAGGAAAAATATAATTCGGATCTTAACTAGATATAACCTTATTATATAAAAATGAATATTATTATTTAAATATATACTTAAATAATATTTAAATGAAAGTTATTTTAGTGACAATTGCTATTGGTGAAAAATATTTAGCAGAATATAATAACCTTTTTTATCAAAGCCATTATAATTATGCTAAAAAACATTGTTATGATTTTAAAGTTATTACAGATTTTTTAGATAAAAACATAAAACATTCATCTACGATTTCATTTAATAAAATATTGGTATGTAACCAAGAATGGTCAAATGATTATGATTTTATTATATTTATAGATGCTGATATCTTAATTAATATTAATTCTCCTTCAATTCATAATTATATAGATTATCATGATTGTATTGGAATAATTGATGAATATTCTCAACCTTCTAAAGAAAGAAGGTTAAAAATACAACAAAATATGGGTTGGGAAACGAGTGCTGTTGATTATTATAAATTATGTGGTTTTGATATTCAAACTGATATGGTTTTCAATTCTGGTGTTCTAGTAATGCAACCAAAAATACACAAGAATTTTTTACAATATATATATAATAAATATATATTACAAAGTATATCACATTATAGAGGATTTCATTTTGAACAATCTTGTATAGGATACGAAATTCAAAAAAATAAGTTATATAAAGTTATAGATAATAAATTTAATGCTGTATGGGGTTTAACTAAAATGGATAATATTGAAAATATTAGTTTGAATAGTTTTTTTAACCAAAATTATTTTATACATTTTGCTGGAGACGTGGATTTTGATAAAATAAACGAAATACAATAAAATCATAACGATAAAAATAATTATGACAAATATGTAATGCTAGATTTTTGCAAATATACAAACTTGTCTAAATAATTGTGTCTTAGAAATAGAAAATTGATTTTTTATTCAAAAATAAAATAAAAAATAAGAATGAACATTTTCTTTCTTCATATTTTACCTCAAATATGCGCAGAGATGCATATAGATAAACATGTCGTAAAAATGATATTAGAAACAACTCAACTTCTTTGTTCAGCTCATCATATGGCAAATGAAAACAATCCTTCTATTTATACACCTTGTTACAAACTTACACACAAAAATCATCCATCTTCTATATGGACTAGAGAATCAAAAGAAAATTATAAATGGTTGTGTGAACTCGGTAAAGAACTTTGTAAAGAATACACATACCGATACGGAAAAATACACAAATGTCAAGCTTATATAGAAGATTTATCTCAACACGTTCCAAATTTGCCAGATTTAGAGTTTACACAACCACGACAAGCAATGCCAGACATGTATAAAGATGATGACAGTATAGAAGCGTATCGTCAATATTATTTTTTCGGAAAAATGAACATACATTCTTGGAAAGGAAAAATAGCAGGTCGTCCTACTCCAGAATGGATTGTTGAAATGCATAATCTATTTATTGATTCCGATTGAACTCAATGTTTAAATAAAATTCTTTAAATAAAATTCTTTAAATAAAATTGATTAACAACTTAAACTTAAACATAAACTAATAAAATTAAACAAATGGCACATATCAAACTCTATATTGGAAAGAAGAATTCACTTAGAAATTTGTCTGATTCTGATTTTGAACAAATTTTACCACTTTTGGCTTCAGAATTAGAATCAATTGGGTTTATAAATGAACATGAAAATATTTCTGGTGATGTTCTTTTGAAAGACTGGAACAACTTGAAGAAAAAAAAAATAGAGACCGATGTAATGTCGGTAAATGCAACATCTATTACCGGAATAAAAATTATTAAAAAGTATATGCCTCATTTCTATGATGTTGAAAATTACAAAAATGTATCTGTTAGATCTTTATGGACTAAGAAAAATTTAGAAAAAGCTTTATCTTTCAATAGAAAATATCACTCAACCCCTTACATTAGCGAAATTATAAGATCTTTATCTTTTACAAATGGTCTTGGTAAAATTACAATATATCGGCCTATATTAGCAAAAATTGTAATTTCTCAATTAGAAGACATATGTAGTGTTTTAGACATTTCAGTTGGTTGGGGTGGAAGAATGTTAGGAGCAAGTTCATTAGATAAAGATGTAAGATATGTTGGTATAGAACCGTGTAAGAAAACATATGATGGTCTTTGTAAAATAAAGAAAACATTACATTTACAAAATGTGCAATTAATTAATAAACCAGCCGAGATTGCCTTATTTGAAGATATACCATTGTCTGAAAAATTTGATTTGGCACTTACAAGTCCTCCCTATTTTAATTTGGAAATATATTCAAATGAAGAAACACAATCATTGAATTACGGCAGTTATGAGAATTGGATTGAACATTTTCTTAAACCCGTAATCATAAATGTACTTTCTCGTGTTAAATATAGTGCATGGAGTGTTAAGAATTTTAAAACAGATAAGAAATATAATTTACTTGATGATATAATTAAAATTCACGAAGAAAATAACTGGAAGTTGAGTGATGATTTAGTATTTACAATGTCAAATAGTAAAAGACCTGGTATAAAAAAGAATCAAGACTCCTCCGAAGTCCAACTAAAAGACGGAATAAAAAAAACAGAAGAAAATACTTATATATTTCTAAGAATGTAAAGAGTTTTCTTATTTTAAAATTAAAATAAGAAATTAACTATGTTAGTTTACAAAAAAGTTTGGAGTCAAATTATTAACTCTAACTAAAACTTCGCTATTTGTATTTATATTTTCATCATCCCATGGATACTCTGGATTAACAGTATTTGGAAACATTTGTACTCTAGAACTAAACAGATTGTAATAGGGTTTCTTATTTGCATTGACTAGTAAAACAGAATTTTCTTCTACAATTTGAAAATATTCAATCATTGATTTTCTAGATTTTAAGACTTCTTTCTCTAAGTTGTCTAAGTATTCAGACGTTCCAAAACGAAATGGAGATAAAAATTTTGCTCTAATTTCACTTGAATAGACAAATGTTTGTTTTGGATCAATTCGTATCCAGACTTTTAAAGGAGAAGAAAATGCTATATTTGGTTCAAAAAAACTTTCTATTTCAGATTTAATAGAATCACGATTAATAGAACGCAAAAATGTTGGAGCCCTAAAAAAACTATAATTATGAATCATAGAACGACCAAAATCAATTCCATCTTTTTTTAATTGTTCACCTGTTTTTAATCCTTCGTTATGTATATTTATGTTTGATATATTAGAAAATATTAAAATACCTTTTTTTACATTTGGTTTCAATATACATACGTCATAATCTTTATATAAAATATCTTCTTCAACAACATTTTCTATTTGAATGTTTGGCATCGTCTTATATTAATAATATTTTTTGTTATTTAATATCAATTTTATAAAAAATTACAAAAGATTGAAATTGAAACTTTTTAAATAATATTCTAATAGAATATTATTTAATTTACCTTTTTAATCAGTAATTTTTCGTTTTTTTACAGAAAACATATTATATCTAGGTATTTCTTCGGCCGCAATTATTTCTTTTTCAATACGCTTATTGCCCATAATTCGTTGAGCAGCTGAATGACCTTTTTGTGTGGCTTCCCAGTAAAATTGATAAGCTATATTTTCGTTTTTTTCAACTCCAATGCCATAATCGTATATTAGACCAAGCAAATATTGTGAATCTGGATCTTTATCTTTTAGTTTTTCAAGTTCTGCTATTGTTTCTTTGTCTAACACTTTATCTTTAACGTTATTTTTAACAATATTCAAGATAGTAGCTTCAATTTGATAAAAGTTCATTTGATTAAAATTCAGTTAAATATTTTATTTATAATCCAATTTTATAAATCAATTTAGATTTGATTAAGATTTACGTTTACTACGTGACTTACGTTTAGGTGACTTACGTTTACTACGTGACTTACGTTTACTACGTGACTTACGTTTAGGTGACTTACGTTTAGGTGACTTACGTTTACTACGTGACTTACGTTTAGGTGACTTACGTTTAGGTGACTTACGTTTAGGTGACTTACGTTTACTACGTGACTTACGTTTAGGTGACTTACGTTTAGGAGAGTAACCACGTCGTGATACACCTTTGCATCTTCGTCCTTTTGGACAACTTGTTACTGATCCTCCTTTTGTCCATAAATTTTTGCAAGCCCAATATCTAGCTGTTAATTTATCATTTGCGGTAGAGCATCTATGTCTTGCTCTGAAACTTCTACGGGCAGCATCACTATAGTTGTTCCCATAACCGGTTGCTCCAAAATGTATAATTTTTTCTCTACCACCAGAGCAAGCTTTAACAACCTTCTTTTTAGAAGGTTTCCAAGATTTTTGAGGTTTGTTACATGGCATATTTCGGGAATTTACCATTTTTTATTTAAAAGAATTATTTAAAAGAATTATTTAAAAATCTCTTCTGAATTAGATTTATCAAAAGTTTTTGATTTTTCATGACAAGATTCTACAAATTCTTGAATTTCCCGAAGTTCTGCACTACTTATTTGTGTATCTGTATCAGAATTTGTTGAAAAAGATGGAAGTGACATTAAACTTTCTGCGACCTCTTCAAAAAAAATAGAAATTTCATCCTTATTATTTTCATTTTCTTTAGAATTTTCTTTAGAATTTTCTTTAGAATTTTCTTTAGAATTTTCTTTAGAATTGTTTATGGTATTATTCTCAATAACATCTGAAATCATTTTATTAAAAAAAAGTTTTTTTTAATAAAAATTTCAATTTAATTTTTAAGAACTAATGGTATTTAAAGTGGTCTCTTGTTCATCTAAAAATGGGAAAGAAACATCAACAAATTAGAGTAATCAAAGTACCTTTGAGACGGTTACCAATTGATAGACCTCAAATTTTTCCAAGGATGCCAAGACTTTATCTGGAGTTGATAGAAAATAAAGCTAAAATTAAACAAGATTTAATTAATAAAGAATACGTTCCTCAAAATTTAGAAAAAAATTCACCCGAATTTAGTAAAAAAACAAAAGATAATGAAAGCGAATTTAGTTATCCTGATACTGATTCAGAAGATTCAGACGATTCTTATAAAAATAAACGTAAAAATAAACGTAAAGATAAAGATAAAAGCAAAGATAAAAGCAAAGATAAAAGCAAAGATAAAAGCAAAATTAAAGATCTTGATAATGATAGCAGCGAAGATGATATAAAAAAAAATGATGAAAAGTATTCGGATTCAGATAGCGAAATCTCCGGTTTGGATAAAGATAAAGATAAAGATAAAGATAAAGATAAAGATAAAGATAAAGATAAAGATAAAGATAATTCTTCTTCGGCTGATTCGGAAGATTTATCTGTAAGATTAAAAGAATTATTAAATGATGACAGTGCAAGCGATATAAGTTTTGATAAATCATCTAACCGGTCGTCTGACCGATCAAATAAAGATAAATACAGTCGTCATAGAGATTCTAAAGGACATAGTATTTCTTACAAACAAAAAAATAATAGTTCTGCACCAACATTATCTGAATTAGAAAAACAAGGAGGATATGTTCCAAAAAAAGAGTTGAGAGATATTAATAGAACAACAATGAATGAACAAGAAGAAGAAGATTCTAAACGTGAATTGTTATTTAAATTTGATCTTCTTCGCAAATCTTATCCATCATCTATTATTCCAGAATACACTATTCATACTGATATTAGAACAATGCAAAAATCTTATGGTGATAGCGTACGTAGGCTTTCTTTAGATTCATCTGTTGATAATTATAAAACATATATAGTGTATGGTTTTATGGGATGTGAATTTATTTTTGGAAACTTTTTGGGTTTTGATATGCAGGGTTTTACTCAGCAACAAATTTTGTCTATGAACTCGTATGAGAAATTGCTTATCGAGTTAGGAGAGAAAAGTTATGTTCCAACAGGAAGTAAATGGCCCGTCGAGTTGCGTTTGCTTTTTATGATTATTATGAACGCAGCTTTCTTTGTTATTTCTAAAATGATCATGAAAAAGACAGGTGCAAATATTTTAGGAATGGTTAATAGCATGAATGCTTCCCCACCACAAGGTTCGGCGCCTGCTCAACGTAAAAGAAAAATGAAAGGTCCAAATATAGATCTTCCAGATCTTGATTCTAATACATAAAAATAATTATAGTATTTTATTAATTGAATCAGATGAAAACATTGAAACGATTGACAAATCACATTTATTATCATATTTTCTTATACAATCTCTACATATCATTAACTCTTTGATTAATATATTACCTCTTCCACCTCTTCCAGTGAAATGCCAGAGTTCTGCGTCTTTTGTAGCTAATAAAATATGTTTTAATTCTGGATTTTGTGTAAATTTTGCTAAAAATGCAATTTTTTGAAGTTTTTCTGATATACGACCTGTATAAAAGTCTTGTCTCATTTTAATATCTTCTGGTATATTTACACCTCCTATTTTCTTACGAAATGTTTTACCTGTTATTTTAGATACTCTACCAGCTTTACCGGCTTGTTTTGCTAAAAATGACTGCTCACACCAAGGACTATTGCTATCTAAAGTAAATGTTTTATAAAAGTCATATTCTTTACTTGGTTTTTTTCCATTACGAAATTTTACTGCGTGAAAAAAATGTTCCACCGAATTCCAAGTATTATCATCGATAATAAATGGGCTAATATAAAAATTAGACAAGACTTTTCTCCAATCTTTGATTTTTTCTAAGTCAGAGTATTGAATCTTTGTATTTTTTTCTTCACCTGTACCAAATCCAGCTTTTTTATTAGCGCTTTTTGAATAAAAAACAAACTTATCTCTCATTTTAATTTATAAAATAAAAGTTTTAATTTTAATTCAAATTTTAAAATGAAATTTTTATAAATTAAAAGAAATAATTTTAAAATTAAGATGGTCACCGTACAAATAGCATCTGATTTACACATTGAATATAAAAATAATGATGTTCCAAATCCGTTGGATTTTATTACTCCTTCAGCAGACATTCTTATTCTTGCTGGTGATATTGGTTCATTTTACAAAATTGAACAATTATCAGAGTTTTTAAAAACCTTATGTTCTTTTTTTCAACTTGTTTTGTATGTACCTGGAAATCACGAATGGTACACCGTACCGTATCGCGATCATTTAAGTTGGGACACATTAGAAAAAAGAATGATGGTCTTAGAAAATTCAATATCAAATCTTAAAATACTTAATTGCTCTAGCGTTCTTATTGATAATATTTGTTTTGCAGGTTGCACTTTATGGAGTAAGCCAGAAGGTCAAATACCGCCTTTTATAGTAAGAATTAATGGAATTCGTACAAAAGAATACCAAGAAAAACATGAAAAAGAAGTTGCGTATTTAAAAAAAATGATGCTTTTTTGTAAAAAAAATAATCATAAATTAATCATTATAACACACTATCCACCTACAAAAAAAGTTCTTGAAAATGCATGTGCGAAGAAAAAAAAATTTCATTCTATATATGCAAGTGATTTGGATTATTTACTTGATATAAATTTTGTTAAAACATGGATATGCGGTCATGTTCATAAAAATTTTGATTTTGTTTCAAATAAAGGTTGTAGATTAGTTGGAAATCAAAAAGGAAAAATCAAAGATAAAATAACAGATTACAAAGCTAATTTTCTTATTAAAATTTAAAATTAATTTTTATATTTAAAATATTTTTGATACAAAATTAATTAAAATAAAATGTGGCATAGAAATAAATGTCAAAACTTCCAAAAGTAGGATGTGGTATTAACACAGACGAATCATTAAAATACTGTTCCGGATCAGCAATGTATAATTCGGATGATATTAAAGAATTAGCCAAAAAATGTGGTATTGATGTAGATAAAAAAAGTCGTCCTACACTTTGTAGAGAGATTGCAGACAAAATGGGTTCTGGAAAATTTCAGTTGAAAACACCTGAATGCGATAAAAGACGTGCGGAAAATTGCGAAAAATATAGTCAAACAGAAATTAAAATGTTAGCCAACAAATGTGGAGTTTCCGAAATTGGAACTAAAAAGGAAATATGTGCTAGAATAGCAGAAGCTGTTTTAAATGGAAATTATAAAGGATCTTCTCCAAAGCCTTCTCCAAAGCCTTCAACTTCTAAGTCTGATTGTCACAATTGTAAATCTTCTTATAACAAAGATCAAATTGTTGAATTAGCCAAAAAATGTAAAGTTTCGACAGAAGGAACTAAAAAAGATATGTGTGATAGAATTGCTGAATCTGTTTTAAATGGAACTTATACAGGTGCGTCTCCTTCGCCTACTCCTTCGCCTACCCCTTCGCCTACCCCTTCGCCTACTCCTTCGCCTACTCCTACTCCTAAAAAAACACGAAAGCCATGTGTTGTGACAAATAGTTCAAAAAATCCAGTTTGTCTTCCAAATATGCATACTCTTCCATCTGTAAAAGATTTAGTAAAATTGTATACGATTGATGTTTTAAGAAAAATGTGTGATGCTAAAAAGATAAAATATACATCATCTATGTCAAAACAAATGCTTGCAGAAGCTTTAGACTCATGTGCGTGTGAATCTGAAGATGAAGAGGAAGAACCATTAGCATCATCTTCTAAAATAAATTATAATTCTATGGATGTTGCTCAGTTAACCAAGTTATATAACGAATTAAAAATGATGGGTGCTGGAAAAACAAAAGAAATGTTAACTGGATATTTGTCTTCAACTGAAAAATGCAAATCTCCAGATTGGAAGTGTAGTTCTTCTGATTTAGTTTGTGACGCAAGTGTCAAAGATTTTCCTAATGGCGAAGGAGTGTGTATTTCAAGAGATTTAGCAAATAAAATGGTTGGCAAAAGCCATAAATATCTTTCAAGTCAAACAATTTCTATGCCAACAAATTATAAAAAACTTCAAGCTCTTTTAGAGGCTAAAAAAACATCTAGTGTTAGTTCTTCCAAAACAAGTCAATCAAGTAAAAAAACATCTAGTGTTGCTTCTTCCCAAACTGAAACATTGAGTAGTGAATCTGAAGAGGAAGTACCAATTAATTATAAAGATATGGATATGAAAAAGTTAAAAGAATTATATAAAAAATTAGGAATTGTAGAGGCTGGAAAAAACAGAAAAATGTTAACTGAATATTTGTCTTCAACTGAAAAATGCAAAAATCCAGAATGGAAGTGTAGTTCTTCTGATTTAGTTTGCGATGCAAGTGTTGAAAAATATCCTGATGGTGAAGGAGTGTGTATTCCAAGAGATTTAGCAGATGAAATGGTTAAAAACCAAAAGGTTGAGTATGTTTCAGGACGGAATCAAACAATTTCTACTAAAAAAAATATTAATGACCTTAAAAGACTTCAAGCAAGGTTAGACGCTTTAAAAACAAATAGTGAATCTTTGTTTGGATCAGATTCAGAGACAGAAATATCCACTAAACCAGAGTACTGGCCTAAAGACACAGTTTGGCCTCTATATGGAAGAGACGGTAAGGTCCTCAAAGTTGAAAGAGCGAGCGAAAAGCTTCCGCCTATATACATTATGTCCAACAAAACAACAGTCAAGGGTGAATTACATTCAGATTTAGAGTCAGAGTCAGACTCAGATTTAGAGTCAGAATCAGAATCAGAGTCAGAAATACCCCTTAAACCAGAGTACTGGCCTGAAGACACAGATTGGCCTCTATTTGGAAGAGACAGAACGATCCTCACAGTTGAAAGAGCGAGCGAAAAGCATCCGCCTATATACATTATGTCCAACGGAAAAAAAGTCAAGGGTCAATTACATGTTCGTCCACCCAAAAGTTTTTTAAGGACGCCGAATGATGCGCTCAAAAAGAAACTTGAGGAGAAACGAGAAAGTGATTTACAAAAGAAGGTAGAAACACTTGAAAAAGAAAAACAAAAACTTGAGGATGAACTAAAACGTGAGGAGGATGAACGAAAACGTGATGAGGATAAACGAAAACGTGAGGATAAACGAAAACGTGAGGATGAACGAAAACGTGAGGATGAACGAAAACGTGAGGATGAACGAAAACGTGAGGATGAGAAACGAAAACGTGATGAGGATGAACGAAAACGTGAGGATGAGGAACGAAAACGTGATGAGGATAAACGAAAACGTGATGAGTCTTCCTCTGAGTCTTCCTCTGAGTCTTCCTCTGAGTCTTCCTCTGAGTCTTCAGATGAGTCAGATGAAGACTCAGAGCAAGAAGATAAAACAGCACATCTTACAAAAGTGAAACTAACAACTGGACAAACAATAGTCGGCCGTCGTAGCGTTATTAAAAAATTAAAGAAAGAATTGGGTAAAGACGCCTTTCCTAAAGACGCCTCATCTTTGCATACTCCAGAACCACTTAATAAAAATCCTGAAACTCCCGAAGGGCCTCCTCCAATGACGCCTCCGTTACCAGCAAGTTTTAGTCAAGATGCAAAACGTCTTAAACAAGTTATGGAAGAAGCTAAAAGAAAAAAGTTAGAAGAACAAGATAAGGAAGCCAGAGATCAGCAACAGGCTGAAGAAGATATGAGAAGAGGGTTTAGGGCTATGGCAAAAGCAAAAGCTGAACAAGCTCAGTTAGACAGACATCAGGAACAGGCTGAAAGAGATACGAGAAAAGGGATGAGGGCTATTGCAACGGCAAAAGCTGAACAAGCTAAAAGAGAAAAGCCTCAAGCTGACACTCCTGTAAGAGAAAAAAAACCTAGTATTGATCGTAGAGATGTTGAAGGTAAATTAAAAGATATTACTGAAGAACCTAGAGCACATATTAAACATGTTGCAAAATGGCAGAATGAGATCGTTGCTTGTTTAGGTGTTAAAACCTAAATAAATATGTATTTTAATACTTAGTTAATAGTATTAAAATTATGAAAGTAACCAATCTATGTAATTTTCAACATTATCAATATTTAAATACTCGCATAATGGATAAAAATTAGTATCTGTATATTCAAGTATTTTAGCACGAATAATCATTGATGTTTCAGCAATGTATAAATTAGATATTTCTTTTTTGAATTTTTCATCAAGATCATTTTGATAAAACTCATCATTTATTATTTCTTCTTCAAAACTATAATGATCTGAATGAAATTTATCTTTAATTTTTGGCTTTTCTTTAACTGATTTTCCCATTTTTATTAAGACTGATTTAATAACAGTGATTTAATTTTTAGATTCAAATTAATTTTTTACTAGAACAATGATAGATTACACGAGATAAATTATGAAAAATTTTTTCGTTATCCCATTTGATTTTGTTATGTGGATATCTTTCTTTCATAACATCAGAAATTATATTATATATGTCTATTAATTCGGGAAGATATCTGTCATGCCATTGATGACGATTAGCATTTCTTGGGGTTGGGTGAGGGATATAGTTTGATCGTTCGGAAATCCTAGTTGATGCATATCGATATTGTTTAATCCTAGGAATGGGATAAACGATTCCATTAGTGGAATTGTTGTTGAAAATAAGTCTTGTGTTCGGCATGTTTTATACGAAAATGGTAGTAAATCTTTAATAATTACCTTGTTTTTTTTAAATCAGAAAGATTAATTTCTTCTTCAATCTCCAATTCCTCTAGTTCTTCAGCAAGCTCCGCGTCAAGATCGCTCTCTTCGCTATCACTACCATGAGTGGCGTTTCTAGTTCCATCAAGCGCAAACCGAGCACGCAAAGAAGTTGGAGCTGTGGCCTTCGCGACCTCATAATTGGTCGGTCCCATCAGCTCTCTCCATTTTCTAACAGAATCATACCCCTCGAGTATCAACACTAAAGAAGGTGCAGAGCACATAAATTCGGCTAGATTAGGGAAAAATGATTTATTAACGTGTTCACTGTAGAAATTATCAACCACTTCCCTGGTCATTGAAACAAATTGAGTATATACTACAGACAATCCATAATCATATATACTATTCAAAATATCG
>Ga0209550_10001036_pt1 | contig 26778 bp, 22 predicted proteins | sample LauGreSuBDMM15SN_2_FD_187567 | JGI IMG/M metagenome (GOLD analysis project Ga0209550, IMG submission 187567) | Freshwater lake microbial communities from Lake Michigan, USA - Su13.BD.MM15.SN (SPAdes) (version 5) | ecosystem: Environmental > Aquatic > Freshwater > Lake | place: Lake Michigan... | reverse complement strand
TCGACCATTTTCAACGGCCCAAAAATCCGCTCCGCGAAAAACCGGTCCAGCGGCATTCCGGAAATCACTTCCACCAGATAACCGAGCACATCCGTCGAGTAACCGTATTGATACACTTCACCCGGCTGGCCGTTCAGCGGCAGCGCCGCCAGCCGCTTGATCACATCGCCGATTGGCTCGTCGCGATCGGCGAAATACCAACCCGTGAACTTCGCCTGCCGGTAAAGTTCCGCCGCCGGGCCCGTGCCGTAGGTGAGTCCCGCCGTGTGGGTGAGCAAGTCGCGGATCTGGGCCGAGGGCAAACGCGGTCGCGGCGCGTTATTGTGCTTCACCCTGCCGCTCGGTGGGTGACCGTCGGACCGCGTGCGGCTCGCCTCTTCGGGGCCGCACCAGACGGGCGAGAAATTCGGGCAGGGTTTTCTTGATCGGCGACCCCTCCAAATACTCGGCCGCCGGCCACTTTCGTCCACGCGCCAGCAATGTGGCATAGACCAGCAGCTCGAAATGCAGCCGTAGGTGCGCCTCTGCGTCGCGTTCCTGCAAAACCGCCAAGACCGCCAGCAACGCTTCGATCGTGGAAAATTTTCCTTCGCCCTGTTGTTCGCGCAACCAGTAGCGGCTCTTTCCCGTCATCGGCACGCTCACTCGCCGTCCCCAAGGTTCCACCGCACGCACCATTTCCGCCGCTTCACCCCAGCTCCCGTCGAGCAATAACACCTGGACGTTCGCCGCCGGCGGCAACGTCATGGTCGCAAGCGATTCGCCCAGCGGATGCAGCACCCACAGCTCGCGTCCCGCCGTGGCGATCGTCGCCCGTTCCGGCGGCGCCTCCCGCCGGTAAACGTGCACCCGCGCTCCCGTCATCACCCGTTCGATCAATTTCCCCGTGCTGCTTGGCCGCCATTGCTCCCGCGAGTGCATCAGCACGTCGACCTGCAATGCGCTTTCCACCGGCCCAAGCCCCGCGCACACGCACCAACGCGGCGGGAGCTGACATCGCTCACACCGCACCGTGCCTGCAAGAACCACACTGCGTGCCATAGACCGTCATCCGGTCCCACCACACCGCCCGCGTCAAGGGCGGCCCCGGGCTCCCGCCAATTGACAAGCCCGGACCGTTTGCCGTCACCTTCGACGTCGGCGGTTGTCCCGTCGCCGTGCCCAAAACAAAAATTCATCCCATGAAAAAGTTCGCCACGCTTCTCCTCGCGTTCGCCGCTCTGACGGTCGGATCGCTTCCCCTCGTCGCCCAGCAAAAACGCGTCAGTCCCCACGAATCCGTCTTCGCCCGGATCGGCGAGCGCCCCAACGTCACCCTGGTTTCCATCACCTATGGTCGCCCGTTTTCCAAAGACCCGAAAACCGGCGAGAGCCGCGTGATCTGGGGCGGTCTCGTGAAATGGGACAAAGCCGACCGCCTCGGCGCCGACGAAGCCACGCTCTGCTTGACCCAGCGCCCGCTCGTTTTCGGCGACACGACCATCCCCGCCGGCGCCTACACGCTCTACATCGTGCCTTCCGCCACCGGCCCCTCGAAACTCGCCTTCAGCACCAACATCGGGAAATGGGGCACCCCCGTGGATGAAAAGAACGACCTCGCGCGCATCGAACTCGTGAAAGGCAGCCTCGTTGCTCCCGTCGATCAACTCACCATCAACATCGGCAAAACCCCAGACGGCAATGGCGAGATCAAGATCATGTGGGAAGCCACCGTCTTCACCGCCGCCTTCAGCGTCAAAAAGTAGTCGCCGCTCGGACCCTCTGACTTCTCCTTTGCGGCGCGGCCTGCTTCGGTCGCGCCTTTTTTGCGTCCCACCCTTTCCCCTTCCCTTTTCATGATCATCGACTCCGACGACCTCCTCGCCCGCTTCCTCCGCTACGTCCAGATCGACACCCGCAGCGATGCGCATTCGGCCACCACGCCCACCACCCCGGGCCAGTGGGATCTCCTTCGCCTGCTCAACGCCGAACTCACCGCCCTCGGCGCCACGGAGGTCACGCTCACCGCCCAAGGCTACGTGCTCGCGACCATTCCCGCCACGGTCACGCAGCCCGTTCCCGTCATGGCTTGGTGTGCTCATGTCGACACCGCGCCCAACCTCCCCGGCGCCGCCACCCCGCTCGTCCACCGCGCCTACGCCGGTCAACCCATCGTTCTGCCCAACGATCCCAGTCAAACCCTCACCCTCGAAAACTCTCCGCTCCTCCGCACCGTCCTCGGACACGACCTCATCACCGCCAGCGGCAAAACCCTGCTCGGGGCCGACGACAAAGCGGGCGTTGCCACCGTGATGAACGCCGCCCGCCATCTCTTGCTCCATCCCGAGATTCCCCACGGTAAAATCCGTCTCTGCTTTAACCCCGACGAGGAAGTCGCCGCCGGTATGGCCCACCTCGACCTCGCTCAACTCGGCGCCGCCGTCGCCTACACCCTCGACGGCGAATCGCCCGGGGAGATTGACCTCGAAACCTTCAACGCCGATTCCGCCGTCCTCGAAATCCACGGCGTCGCCTCGCACCCCGGATGGGCAAAAGGTGTTATGGTCAACGCTCTCCGCCTAGCCGCCCGCTGGGTCGCCGCGCTCCCCGCCGAGTTCTCCCCCGAGCACACCGCCGACCGCGCCGGTTTCATCCACCCGGTCGAACTTTCCGGCACGGCCGAGCACGCCACCGTGCGCCTCATCCTGCGCGACTTCGAACTCGCCGGCCTCGCCGACCATCGCGCCCTCCTCGAAAAAATCACCGCCGAGCTCCGCACCGTCGATCCCCGCGCCCGCTGCGTCCTCACGTTTGCCGAACAGTATCGGAACCTGCGCTACGGCCTCGAACGCGACCCGCGGCCCGCCGACTTCGCGGGCGAAGCCTACCGCCGCGCCGGCCTCACTCCCGTGGCAAAAATTATCCGCGGCGGCACCGACGGTTCAAATCTCACCGCCCGCGGCCTGCCGACTCCGAACCTTTTTTGCGGCATGCACGAGATTCACAGCCCCCGCGAGTGGGTGAGCCTGCAAGACATGGCCAAAGCCGTCGAAGCGCTCCTCCATCTCGCCCAAGTCTGGACTGAGCGGTCGCCGCGATAACGTAAACCGAAGTGCTCCGGGACCACGGCCCGGCCACGCCGGCATATCGTCTGCCGCCAAAAGAAAACGGCGGCGCGGGCCATGGCCCGTCGCCGCCGTTGAAAGCATTCCGATCTTTTCCCCTGATTAAGCGATCTGCTGGATCGAGAACGCCCCGCGACCCGTGCGCTTGTGCAGCGGACTCTTGTTGGCCGCATCGACCAACACTTGATCGGAGCCGACGAACATTTCGGTCTTGTTGTCAAAATTCAACAACGGGCCTTTGACGACCTGCGCCGTTGCGAGATCCACGTCATTCGCGCGCAAGTGATCCAGCGTGCGGCTGTAGGCCTCGCTCGTCGGCAGATCCCAAGCGATCGACTCGCGCAGGGCGGCGTTCGATTTCTCGGCGCCGAGCAGGTAAGAAACATTGCCCATATGGCAGAGCGCCGAGGAGAAATGCGCCTCTTCGATGAGCCCGACCGTGACTTTGCGGTTCTGCACGGCCTTCACGAAGTTCGCCCGGTGCGATCCGTTGCCGCCTTTGGTGAGCGCCATGATCCGCTTGTTGTCGTTATCGTAGATGTTCGCGTTGCCGGTTTCGGCCACCGTGACGTAGCCGCCCTCACACTGCACGATTACGCCGACACGCGAACCGCGGAAAGCATCCATGGCCTTCATGCCCGTCTTGGCGGGCAGGCCGCGCACTTCAAAAATCAACGGCGCTTTGGCGTAGCCGAACGTCGTGATCAGGGTGTTCGGGGTCTCGGCGTCATCTTGGTAACCAAAACGGCCGCCCACGCTCATCACCGACGCCGGCAGGCCGGGCTCGCCGAGGAACCAGCGCGCGACGTCGACTTGGTGAATGCCTTGGTTGGTGATATCGCCGCCGCCGTAGTTCCAGATCCAGTGCCAATCGTAGTGCACCGGACCGCCGCGCGGGCCATTGCGCCGTGGCGGCGTAAGATCCGCCGGACCCGTCCAAAGATCGTAACCTTCTTTGCTGATCGAAGCCGGCAACGCCTGCGGCCCCGTGGTGCGACCGATGCTCTCGCGCAGTTTGTAGCACAGACCACGCGCGTGTTGGATTTTGCCCAATTTGCCCGAGCGCACGTAGGCGATGGCCTCCATGATATCGAGCGACGAACGGTTCTGCGTGCCCGCCTGCACAATATTCTTGGAATACTTTGCCGCCGCCGCGACCGCTTGGCGGCCTTCCCACACGTTGTGGGAGACCGGTTTCTCGACGTAAACATCCTTGCCGGCCTGCAAACCCCAAATCGTCTGGACCGCATGTTGGTGATTCGGCGTGCCGAGCACGACCGCATCGATATTTTTGTTCTCCAGCAGCTTTCGGTAGTCGATGTAAGTCTCCACTTTCACGCCGGCTTTTTCACACTCGGCCGTGCGCTTGGCCAAGACCTCGGAGTCCACGTCGCAGAGCGCGACGAGCCGCGCGCCGGGCAGCTTGTTGATGTAATCGCGCATGTGGCCGGCGCCCTGTGCGTTGATGCCGACGACGGCGACACGGATGTCGCCCGCGGCGCTCCCGGCTGCGGGCGCAACCTGACCGAAAAGCCGGGAGGAACCGGCGACGAGAGCGGCGCCGCTGCCAATGAGTGACGTTTTAAGGAAGTCTTTGCGGGACCAAGTTTTCATGGGGATGTGTGGTTGAAGCGTGAAAAGATTACGGTTGCGGCGATTGGGAGTCGGGGAAGAGACGAACTAAAACTCAAACCGATGCGATCAACCGTGCACCGTCGAGACCATTTTTCAACCCCGATTCGGACTACTGTCCGAAATCCGCCAAAACGTCGCTGCCTCCAGCCGAAACACTCATTTCCATCGCCCGCCGAATCACCTCAACATCGCCATCAACTTCGCCCGCGACTCGACCCCGAGTTTCCGAAAACCGAATTCAACTGCGTCTTGTTCGTGAGCACGCTCTTGCTCAGCCGTTTCGCGACTTCCGCGTTGCGGTGGCCTTCGCACCCCAGCAGCGCAATCTCCCGCTCGCGCGGCGTCAGGTCGCGCCACAGGTTCAATCTTTCCGGCGACCTCGCCGCCGGCCTCATCAACTGGAACCAACAACTCACCGGCGCGAGCAGCGCCGCGCCTTTCGCTGGCGTCAGCCAAAGCGGCAACCAACGCCCCCCGCCTTTTTCGCTGCCGACTATTGCTCCTACTCCGTCGCCAGCATCGGGGTTCCCGATCTCAAACTCCCCGCCCAAATCCCCCCCCACGGCCTCAACCCTTAGTTCACCACGAACTACACCAAATACACGAAATAAGATCCCCTGTGTTTTCGTGTATTTCGTGTCTTTCGTGGTTAAAAATTTATGTCCGCCCACGCAGAAAATTTCGACGGCCTCGTCGGCGCGCCCCACGTCACCGAGCGCGCCAAAAAATTCCCTTCCCGCCAGGCCCTCGAGGCCTACGAGGCCATCCGCCATTGTCATCTATTAGATGACAAACAGGCCGTCTTCGGGTCGCAGCAGCCCGCTGCGATCGACGCGGGCGAGTGTCACAACGTCTCATCGACCTCGGCTCCATCTAACCTTCTCAAAAGAAGTCGGGCAGGGTCAACGATCCGCCCTCCGCGCCTACGTTCTCGTCCATCGCCCGACGCTACGTCGCTCGCCCCTCCGTGCCTCCGCTTGCGCTCCCCGACTGAGCCGCGCTCACTGACGCCCATGAATCGCTGGCTCGCCCTCGTCCTTTTTGTCATCGCCGCATTTTCCGCCGCCGCGATCGGCGGGGTCGCGACGGGCTCGAGTGTCAGCACTTGGTATCTCACGATCAATAAACCCTCTTGGAACCCCCCGGGCTGGATCTTCGGCCCCGTCTGGTCCGCGCTTTACCTGATGATGGCCGTCGCCGCGTGGCGCGTGTGGCTGAAGCGCACCGAGCCCGGCGCCACGCTCACCCTCCGCCTCTGGTTCGTGCAACTCGGCCTCAACCTCCTCTGGTCCGTCTTCTTCTTCGGCCTGCGTCGCCCCGATCTCGCCCTCATGGAAATCCTGTTGCTTTGGTCGGCGCTTGTCGTGCTCCAGTTCCGGCTCGCGCGCGCCGACCGCACCGCCGCCTACCTTTGGGCGCCGTATCTCGCCTGGGTTTCCTTCGCCACGTTCCTCAACTTCACTCTTTGGCGGCTCAACTGACGCGCCCCTGTTTCTCACCCATGAAATTCGAACACTTCGCCCTGAACGTTCCCGATCCCTGCGCCCTCGCCGCCTGGTATGTGCGCCACGCCGGCTGGCAGATCACCCGCTCCCAAATCGAACCACCTCACAGACACTTCCTCGCCGACGAGACCGGCCGCGTGACGCTCGAGATTTATCACAATCCCGCCGCCGCCGTCCCCGACTTCGCCGCCGCCCATCCGCTCTGCTTCCATGTCGCACTCTACTCGCTCGACGCCCGCGCCGACTGCGCCCGCTTCCTCGCCGCCGGTGCCACGCACGTGCTCGACGAGCCGCAGCCCGACGGCTCCTTGCTCATCATGCTCCGCGACCCTTGGGGCATCCCGCTCCAGCTCTGCCAGCGCGCCCAGCCGTTTCCCGGTTTCTGAACCGTAGGCGCGTCGCTCGCCGACGCCCGTTCCGCTCCGCCTCCGTCCAATTGACAATCGCGCGCGTCACCCGTGCGAGCGGGGCAAAACATGGAAATACACCGCCGCCCAGTGACAACCGCTTCCCCCCAGCACAAAAAGATGCCAGATCGCGTGGTGATACGGCAGCCGCTTCCACAGATAAAATCTCACGCCCAGCGTATAGCAAAGTCCGCCGCCCAGCAGCAGCCCGAGCCCGCCCGAGCCCACCGCCGCCAACATCGGCTTGGAAACCACTACGACCATCCAACCCATCGTCAGATAGATGAGCGTCGAGATGACTTTAAAACGCCCCGCGAACCAAAACTTTAGCGCAATCCCTGCCGCCGCGAGTCCCCAGATCACCCCGGACAAACTCCAACCCCACGGCCCGCGCAGACTGACCAGCAAAAACGGCGTATACGTCCCCGCGATCAGCAGAAAAATCGCCGCATGATCGAACTTGCGCAGCATCCGCTTCCGGTCCGCTCCCGGCACACTGTGGTAGAGCGTCGAACTCGTATAAAGCAGCACAAGTGCAGCCCCGAAAATCGCCACACTCGTCACGTGCCTGGCCGTGCCATGCGCAGTCGCGACCACCACCATCAACACCAGCCCCACGATACTCAGCACCACCCCGATCCCGTGCGTGATGGCGTTGGCCAACTCTTCTTTTGGAGAATAAGACGAAGCAATCGCAGCCACCGCCACAGCCTGCCCAACCTCCCCGCCCGCGCAAAGGGAAACCTCCGCGCTCCGCCGTCCAGCACCCCACATCCGTCTTGTTTCTAACCCTGGAGCCGCGACGCCCCCGTCGCGGTCCGATTCCTTCCGCACTCCCTCCGCGCTCCACGGTTGACCCTATTTTGCCCCTCTCAACCGTCTCCGCCATGTCCTCCTCTTCCGCCCGAAAACTCCTCGGCAAACGCGCCCTCGTCACCGCCGGCGCCCAAGGCATCGGCCTCGCCATCAGTCGCCACCTGCTTGCCGCCGGCTGCGATGTATTCGTGCACTACCGCAGCAGCGCCGCCGGGGCGAAGGAGCTCGCCACCGAGGCCGCCGCGCTCGGCCGCCGCTTCGCCAGCGCCAGCGCCGACCTCACCTCCACCGAGGGCTGCAACCCGCTCGTGGCCGGGGCCATCGCGTTTCTCGGCGGGCTCGACATTCTGATCAACAACGCCGGTTCCCTCGTCGGTCGCCGCACCTTGCCCGACGCCGACGACGATTTCTGGTCCGAGGTGATGTCGCTCAACGTCGGCAGCCTGCGCCGCATCACTCGCGCCGCCGCACCCCACTTGATCGAGTCCGCGAAAACCGGGGGCGGCGCGAGCATCGTCAACCTCTCGTCGCTCGCCGGCCGCAAGGGCGGACACGCCGGCTCCCTCGCCTACTCCACGGCCAAGGGCGCCGTGCTCACCTTCAGCCGCGCCCTCGCCAACGAACTCGGGCCGCAAGGCGTGCGCGTAAACGCCATCGCCCCCGGTCTCATCCTCGGCACGAGTTTCCACAACACCCACACCACCGCCGCATCCGCCCAAGCCACGATCGCCGGGATCCCGCTCGCGCGCGGCGGCAACGCCGACGACGTCGCGCGCGCTGCCGTCTTTCTCGCGAGCGAATTCGACGGCTTCATCACCGGCGCCACCCTCGACATCAACGGCGGCGTCTACTCCGCCTGAAAAGTAGGGTCTCCGACCCGCCCTCCGCGCTACGCCCGCGCCCACGCCCACGCCCTCCGCGCTACGCCCACGCCCACGCCCACCCGCGGCGCGCAAGGGCGGGTCAGAGACCCTACCTCGGCCCCGCTCATCACTCCGTCACCAACCGCCAGTTCCCAGTCGGCTCCGTCGGAATCTTCCCACCCCGCTCTACCCAGTCGATGATCAGATCGCGAATCTCGGTGCTCGAGCGCATGACCACCGGGCAGTCCTTAAACATCGTGTAACCGCCGCCGCCGTTAAGCCGGTAGTTGTTGATCGCCACGCGCAACTTCTTCGCCGGGTCGAGCGGCTGACCCTGCCACTTGAGATCGACGATGCGATCGCCCATCGGGCGCCGGAGGTCGAGCGCGTAGCTCACGCCCTCGGCGATATCGAAGTTATAGCCTGGAATTTTTGCGTCCACCAACTCGGCGGGCGTCTTGCCCGCCTCGTATTCGCGAAAATACCGCGCCGCGTGCTCGAGCGCGGCCTTGAGCTGCGCGCCTGTGGCCTCGACGACGACCAGCGTGTTTTCGTAAATATAAAGACCGGCGATCTCGCGCACTGAAACCGGGCCCGCGGCCACGCGCGCCCGGGCGTTGAAACTCGCCGCCAGCGAAACGTCGGCCTTCCCCGCTTCGAGCTGCACGCGATGAATCAGATCAAGCAGCGCATTGTCTTTGAACGTTGCGTCCCGCGCCGTGAGTTCGACCACCGACTGGCCGACGACTTTGTTCAACCACGCTTGGGTCGCCGCGTGGTAAGGTTCACCGAGGGCAAGGGTCGCCGGGTCGGCCACGGTCGCGTCCGTCACCGGAATCGTGCGCGAGCCTTTCGAAACCACCTGCCAACGATTTTGGGCGTTCTTCTCCAGAAAAACATCCGCCCGCATGATGCAGTCACCCCAGCGGCCGGCTTGGGCGAGCAGCGCGCCGTTGAGATAAAGCGACGAAACCTCCCGGTGCGTGTGGCCCATCGCGATCACGTCGATGCCCGGAACGCGCGTGGCGATGGCGAGCGCGGCGTTCTCCATCGGCATCTGGCCCGGGTTGACTTGCCCCGTGCGCAAATCGGCCTCGATGCCCATGTGCATCGCCACGACCACCACATCGACCCGCTCCGTCGCGCGCAGGTGCGCGACCCACTTGCGCGCCGAGGCGACCGGATCACGAAACTCCAAACCGATGAAATTCTCCGGATTCTCCCAGCTTGGCACGCTCGGGGTGGTCAGCCCGAGGATGCCGACGCGCGCGCCGTTTACCTCCTTGATCAGGTAGGGCGCAAACGCCGTCTCCTCGGTTCCCATGCGGTAGGTGTTCGCCGAGAGCCACGGAAACGAGGCTTCGCGCCGCGCCTTCTCCAGCACCGCGAGGCCGAAGTTATACTCGTGGTTGCCGATCGCGAGCGCGTCATATTTCAGCGCACTCATCGTCAGCATCATCGGATCGGGCGGCAGGTTGTTCTTCCGGTTGTGAAAATACGCCAGCGGCGTGCCCTGAATCGTGTCGCCCGAGTCGATTAGAATCAGGTTCGGGTCGTCCTTGCGCGCCTGCCGGATCAGCGTCGCCGCTTTCGCGAGACCGACGTTGGAGGGGCGGTTCGTGTAGTAATCGATCGGGAAAATGTTTCCGTGGAGATCTGTGGTCGAGATGATCGTCACCCGCGTGCGATCACCGGGCGCGGACCAGAGCACGCCGGCACATGCACCGATAAGCAGAAAGAAACGGAGCGGAGAATTCATGCCCGGGACTACTGCACGACCCGAGCCACGTTGCCAACCGGTATGAACCGAAGATCCCGCCCTCGCAGCTCCTCCCACAGCTCGCCCGGGCTCACCCGCCGGTCCCGCGAACGGTTCACCCACTCGATTTCTGTCGGTGCTCCCAGCGCGTTGAAACGGATACCCCAGATCGGGTCGAAGGCCTCCGTCGAAAGCGAATAGCGCATGTCTCCCAACACCGATGCGTCGCTCGGGCTGCGCGCGACCCATTCTTCGCAAAACCACGCGAACCGCGCAAACGACCGCCGCCGGTCCCGCGCCCGCTCGTCCGCCGTGAGATCGCCCGCGACCACTGTGGCCAGCGCCCACCCGCCACGCACCGTGGCGTCGCCCGCCAAGCCGACCCGGATTCGATCAGCGTGGATCTTGCCGCCGTGCTCGTAAAGTGCCCGCCACACGAGGACGTTGCCCAGCGTCGGCATCACCTCGAACCGCGTCGGCGTGTGCCCGCGTGACGCCGCGACCACCGCCTGCGCTCCGACCGCCCGCGCATGTTGCACCACGCCCAATCCCAGATACCCCGCCGCGACGATCAGCCCGGCCAACGCCGCCCCCGGTCGCACGCGGATGAGTGCAACGCCGAGCCCGATCGCGAGCGCGAGCGTGAAGGCAGGATCTACCACCGCGATAAAATCCCAGCCGAAACGCTCATCCGTGAACGGCCACATCAACTGCGTGCCGTAGCTCGTCGCCGAATCGAGCAAGCAATGGCTGACCCAAGCAACGAGCCCGCACGCCCAGACCACACCGATTTGCCCGCGCCACCGCTCCCGCCAAGGCCGGTAGACCAACAGCAATCCCACGACGAGTGCCGCGCCCACCGGCGCAAACGGCAGCGCGTGGGTGAAGTGCCGGTGATACTCCACTGCGATCAACGGATCGGCCGCGCTTCCGATCAAAACGTCGAGGTCCGGCGCCGCCCCCGCGAGTGCGCCCACGCCCGCCGCCGTCGCACGGCCGAGCCGACGACCGAAACCAAAATAAACGAGACTGGCCCCGAGGAGCGTGTGAGTGAGAGGATCCACGAACGTCGGACGAAACCCGGTCTAACCCCGGTTGCAACTTCGCCGCCTTCGACGGGCCAACTTAGTTTTCCAAGGTCGCCCGCTTCACTGCCTCACGCTCGGGCCAGAGCGTCCGTGTCGCCCACGCCACGCCGAGCGTCACTGCCGCTCCGATGACGGTGAACCAGGGCCAGAACACCTCTCCGCCGAACGTCGCCCGCCACCATGGCTGCAGCGCGGGTAGGGTTGCCGGCCAATAAATGCAGTTCATCACCACCAGCGATGCGATCATCCCCGCCATCGTCGCCCGTGCTCCGAGACGTCGCCAAAACAGCGCGATCACGAGCGATCCGAGCAACGCCCCCGCCGTGAGCCCACGCAACGAGAAGGCGACATTCAGCACAAACGTCACTTCGCGCGTGAGCCACGCCACGAAGATCAGTGCGCCCGCCCAGAACACCGACGACGCCTTGCTCAGCCGCAGGAAAAACGCCTCGTCGCGGTGCTTCAGGATCGGGCGGACAAAGTCCATCGTCGACACCGACGCCAGCGCCGAAATCGCCGAGCTGATCGACGACATCGCGGCGGCCAAAATCGCGACGATCAGAAAACCACGCATGATGTGCGGCACTTCTGTCATCATAAATATCGGGAAGATAAAGTCGTTGGACTTGATCCCGGGTGCCGCCTCGGGGAGCGGAATTTGAAACGGGTGGTGTTGGTAAAAAACCCAGAGCATCACGCCCACGAGCAGGAAAATCAGGAAAAGCGGAAAGATCAGGACCGCGCTGAAGATGAGCGCCTTGCGCCCTTCCGCGACGTTGGCGCACGAAAGCACGCGCTGCACGATCGACTGCTCCGCCCCGTGGGTGGACATCACGAGCACCGTCCCGCCGATGACGCCCATCCAGATGTTAAACGGCGCGGAGAACGTGAAATCCGAATTGAAGAAGGCCAACTTCCCCGCCGCGCCCGCCTCGCTCAGCGCCGCGCCCCAACCGCCGTCGATCAACGTCGGGATATAGAACAACGCGTAGAGCCCGCCGCCGATGAAGAGCAGCATCTGCACGGCATCGGTCCACACCACCGCCGTCATTCCACCCACGTAGGTATAGACGAGCGACAGCACCACGAAGAGCAGAATAGCCCCGAGGATCGGATCGACCAATCCGCCGAGGCTGCAGACGCCGTCCCCCAACATCAGGCGCACCGGGATGCACGCGACGAACACGCGGACGCCGGCGGACAACGTTTCCAAAAAGAGAAAAAACGAACCGGCCAAACGCCGTGGGCCGCGCCCGAGGTGTTGTTCCAGAAGTTGGTAGGGCGAGTAGATTTCGCCCTTCAAATAGTGCGGCACCATCACGACCGCGAGGATCACCCGGGCGATCACGTAGCCGACGATCATTTGGATAAAGAGCATGTTTCCGCCGTAGGCGATCGCGGGCACACCGATAATCGTGAGCGCACTCGTCTCGGTCGCGACGATCGAAGAACCGATGCCCCACCACGGGATGTTGCGGCTGCCGAGAAAGTAATCGCGGGTCGTGTGCTGGTCTTTGCCGAACCAGACTCCGAGCCAGGTCACGCCGCCAAGATAAACCAAGATCACCAGCCAGTCGCCGAGGTTGAAATAACTGTTCATGGGGCGACGTCATCACGCAAAAAGGAGTTTTCCTTGGCGAGAAATATCATCGCCCATCGCGCCGCGCCCCGTCGCGCGCCGGACCCGCTCCGTAATTCCCGCGACGAAGCTCGCCGCCCCGAACTCCCCGACGACCCCGCTCAGGTTTGTCATCCATTAGATGACAAAATTCTCCCGATCTCCCCTGAGACGATAAAAAAATTGTCATCCAATAGATGACAAATGATCCGCCATCGCGGGTGTTGTGGCGGAGGCGCCCCGGGGTCGGATCGGATCGTCGGGGCAACGCGGGACGTACCTTCTCCCCGGCTCGTTCGCCGCGAAAGGGAATTGCTGGTCGGCCACGCCCGCCCTTGCCATTCTTCCGTCCACGATGCCCACACCTTTCCCAAGCATTCGCGCCGCAATCCTCTGCGCCCTCGCCTGCGCCTCTGCCTGCGCGGGCTTCAAGCCCGATAAACTCTCCGCCATCGATACCGCGATCACCGCCGCCATCGCCGCCAATAAAATCCCTGGCGGCGTCCTCTGGGTCGAACGCGCCGGCGAGTCCTACTCCCGTGCCTACGGCCAGCGCGCGGTGGTGCCCGCCCCCGAGTCGCTCACCACCGACACGATCTACGACGCCGCCTCGCTCACCAAGGTCATCTCGACCACCACCGCGATCATGCAACTCGTCGAGCGCGGCCGCCTCGAACTCGACGCGCCCGTCGCCCGCACCCTCCCGGCCTTCGCCGCCGAGGGCAAAGCCGCGGTCACCGTCCGCCAGCTTCTCACCCACCACTCTGGCCTGCGTGCCGGCCTCGAGCGGAATCCGCCGTGGTCCGGCTCCGCCACCGCCATCGAGCGCGCCTGCGCCGAGAAACTCGTCGGCGTGCCCGGCGGCACGTTCCTCTACAGCGACATCAACTTCATCATCCTCGGTGAACTCGTGCGGATCGCGAGCGGTCTCCGGCTCGACGCCTATGCGGCAAAAGAAATTTTTCTGCCCCTCGGCCTCGCCGACACCGGCTTCCTCCCCGCCGCCACCAAGCTTGCTCGCATCGCACCCACCGAGCTCACCGCCGGCACGATGTTGCGCGGGGTCGTCCACGATCCCACGGCGCGCGCCATGGACGGCGTCGCCGGTCACGCCGGACTCTTTACCACGGCCTCCGATCTCGCCCGCTTCTGCCGCATGTTGCTCGGCGACGGGCAACTCGACGGTGTCCGCATCCTCAGCGCTGCGTCCGTCGCCGAAATGACCCGCGTGCAAACCGACGGCTCCAACCGCCGCGGTCTCGGTTGGGACCTCGATTCTTCGTTCTCCGGCCCGCGTGGCCGTTGGTTTCCCGCCGGCGCCTCCTACGGCCACACCGGCTTCACCGGCACGAGTGTCTGGCTTGATCCCGCCGCACAGACATTCGTGCTCTTTCTCTCCAACCGCGTCCACCCCGACGGCAAAGGCGACACCGGTCCCCTCCGTCGCACGCTCGGCACTCTCGCGGCCGAGGCCGTCGGTCGCGACACCGGCGCCGTGCTCAACGGGATCGACGTGCTCGTGCGCGAAGACTTCGCCCGCCTACGCGGCCTGCGCGTCGGTCTCATCACCAATCACAGCGGCCGCGATCGCGACGGCCGCAGCACCATCGATTTGCTTCACGCCGCGAAAGACCTGAAACTCGTCGCGCTCTTCAGCCCCGAACACGGCATCCGCGGGACAGCCGACGAAAAAGTCGGCGACTCCATCGACGAAAAAACCAAGCTCCCGATTTACAGTCTCTACGGCGACGCCCCGAGACGCGCGGTCGGCCAATCTGACGCCGACTACGCCGCCACCGTTCTCCGGGCCCACGCGCCCAAGCCCGAGCAACTCCGTGACCTCGACGCCCTCGTCTTCGACATCCAAGACATCGGCGCCCGCTTCTACACCTATTCTGCGACGCTCGGCATTGCCCTCGAGGCCGCCGCTCTTGCGAGGAAAAAATTCATCGTCCTCGACCGCGTGAATCCCATCGGCGGCGTGAGCATCGAGGGGCCGGTGCTGACGCGCGTTCCGAGTTTCATCGGCTTCCATCCGATGCCCGTTCGCCACGGGATGACCCTCGGCGAACTGGCCCTCATGTATAACGCCGAACGCCGATTCGGCGCCGACCTCACCGTGGTGGCCTGCGAAAACTGGACACGCGACCGCCGCTTCGATGCCACGGGGCTGCCTTGGCTCAACCCCTCGCCTTCGATGCGCAGCCTCACCGCCGCCACGCTTTACCCGGGGCTCTGTCTGCTCGAGAGCACCGCCGTTTCGATGGGCCGGGGCACGTCGACCCCCTTTGAGCAGATTGGCGCACCGTGGATCAACGGCGAGCGCCTCGCTACCGAGCTCAACCGCGCCGGTCTCCCCGGCGCGCGCTTCGTCGCCGTAAAGTTCACCCCGAGGCCCGCCCTTTTTCCCGGTCCGGCCGCGTCGCTCAAACACCGCGAGGTCGAGTGCGGTGGCGTGCGCGTGATGCTCACCGACCCGGTCGCGTTCAACGCCGTCGACGTCGGCCTCGAGCTCACGGTCATCCTCCAGCGGCTTTACCCGCAGCAGTTGAACGCCGCCGCCATGGCCCGCCTCCTTGGCGACGACGCGACGCTCGCCGCGATCCTTGCGGGCAAATCGTCCGCCGAGATCAAAGCCCCGTGGTCCGCCGGTCTCGTTGATTTCAAAGCGCGTCGGGCGGCGTTCCTGTTGTATCCGTAGCGGAAGCGGCCGGCTCAAGACACCTCAACGCCTGAAGCGAACTGCCGAGCGCCCGACCGCCGGTACGATCGGCGCGCGACGTTCCGCCTCCGGCAGATCACGGATCAGCTTGGGCAGAAACGCGACCGCCAGCGCATCCCCTTGCGGCAGCGCCTGCCCTACGTCGACCACTCGCCCCGGGGCCTTGCCTTCCCGCGGCGCCGGCCGAGCAATCAGAGGACCATAGAACACCAGCTCGGCGCGAGGGTTGAAGATCCACCCGGAAAAGTCGTGCCCGACGCCGCGCAGTAGGGGCGGTCCGAGCATCGCCTCGGCTTCAACCTGCGTCATCCCGATCCGCAGCTGATCCCACGCCGATGCTCCCCGCGCGGCGACCGATGAAAGAAAACAGAAAACTAAAATGAACCGCACGGCTCCGTTTTTAATCCCGCCACTATCGGCTCAAAACCCGTCGCCTGAAGCCGCCGGTCGGCGGTCCGGCATCACGCCTTCGGTGCCAAAACGTCCCGCACCTTTTCCGGGACCGGCTCCGCTTCCATCCGCCCGGCGGAATCTTGCTTCACATGCACCGTGGACATTCGGCCCCGGGCGACCTCGGTCCATTTCCCGGCGCGATCTTTTTCAAAAACAAATTCGTAGGTCACGCTGGTTGTCCCAACATCTGCCACCGAACCCGTGACGCGCACGACGTCACCGCAACGCAACGGCCGCACGAACCCGCACGAGGCCTCGCGCCGCGGCCAACCGAGCCGCACGCCTTCCGGCGTCGTGCTCATCATCGCCAGGCCGGTCGCCCGGAACCATTCGTGCTCACACACCTCCATCCAGCGGTAGAAATTGGAGAAGTGCATGATCCCGGCGGCGTCGGTTTCGTGAAATTCCACGCGGCGGGTAATCGAAAAATTTGGACTGACCATAACGTCACCGTGACCATCGCGCGCCCGCTGTCAAAATCGCCGACATCTTGGCGATCGGGTAGGGACGGTTCTCCGAACCGTCCTTTCCCAGCCCGCCTTGGGCACCCACCGGCCGGCACGCGGTTTGAGGGCGGGTCAGAGACCCCCTACTTTTAAGGTCGCCTGGCAGCATTCACTTCGTCGCCGGTGCCGCCGCGCCCTTGGCTTCTTCCTTTTTCGGCGCGGCCGCTTTCGGCACGTTGATCTTCTTCTCGTCGAGATTCTGCATGATCTCGACGTCATCCACCGGAGCCGAATCGACGCCGCCTTTTGGCACGTCAAGTTTCGCCAGCCACACGAGTGCGTTCAGGATCAGCCGGCGCTGGTCGTCGTTCTGCCAGTTCTTGTGAAAATGTCCGCCGGTAAAACCGAAGCCGCGTCCGCCGTCGGGTCGCTCCACCGCCCACATCATCGTCTCGGCCCGGCCTTTTGCGGCTTGGATGTGCGCGTAGGGACCTTTGGGGTGAACATACGGACCATCGCGCACGGCGTCGGACGGTGTCGCCACGAGCAGGTCCTTCACGCCCGCTTTGCCGTCGCGGAAGCGCATGTTGAAATACCACTCGTCCTTGGTGCGAAAGGGCTTCACGCCGCGAGTCACGGGATGCACCGGCAGCTCTTTGTAATCGGCGTCCCAGATCGGATTGCAGGAGAAAGCCGCGTCGTAGTGGCCGCCGATCCATTCCTTCCACTCGGCGCCGCCTTTGTCGGCTAACACCTCGACCGCGTAGTGCGCCATGCCGATCCCCGCGCCTTTCTTGGCGAGCGCGCTCAACACCGCGAGCCGCTCGGGCCGCACCGCCAGGTGGTTGGCTCCGCCATCCGAATAGATGAAGACGGCGTCGGCCCCCTCGAAGACCGAGTTATCGTCGACCCGTTTGCCTTCGACGATCTTGGTCGGCCAACCGTTGGTGATCAGCACCGTCTTCAAACCCGGGAAACCCTCGAGGCGTTTATGCAACAGCGTCGAGCCGGCTTTAAATTCGTGCATCAACGGCGGGTGACTGACCGGGCCGGCGATCATCACCAACTTGCGATCGGCAGCGTGGAGTAGCGAGGTGCCGAGCGTGAGCGCGGCGATGAGCAGAGAGCGGAATTTCATGGCGGGGGAGACGAATCGTGGGGTTTGAACCGGCGGGATTGCAGCCGCTCCAACCGGAGCGGTGCGAGTAAAATGTTGGCCAATAAAAAGCCCGCCGATTTCGCGGCGGGCCGAATTGGATAACTTCAGACCAACGGCGTCGTTCCGGGAATCGCCACCGGGCCGAAGATGCCGGGACCGGGACCTGGATTGGCCGGGAAGATATCGAGTTTCGAGCCCTCCATGAGCCATTTCCACGACACCTCGCGCCCCGTGTAAGCCGCCATCCGCGCGCCGATGGCAGTGAGCGTGCTCTCCGCCACCTGCAGCGTTTCATTGAGCGGGTTATTCGCGCGGATGCTGGCAATCAGGTCGGTATGCTCCGTCACCATCGGGTCTTTGTTCGGCCCGGAATAGTTGAACGGTTTCTCGCCGGTGATCGTAGCGTTGTTGGGAATCGCGACACCTTTGGTGCCGACGACCCGCTCGCCGATGCGCGTGGCGGTCTTCCCGGCGTGGCGGCACATGCTCGAGACGCGCGCGCCGTTGGCGTAATCCATCTCGACTGAAAAATGGTCCCAGATGTTACCGGGGATACTGCCGCGATTCTGCCGGCCACCCATGCCGTAAAATTTAACCGGCGGACCGCCAAAAGCCCAATTCATCACGTCGATGTTATGGATGTGTTGCTCCACGATCTGGTCGCCCGACATCCAATCCCAGTGATACCAGTTCCAGCACTGCCACTCGAAGTCGCTGAGGTTGGCGAGCCAGTCTTTCTTCTCCCGGAACCAAATGCCGTCGCCGTTCCAGTAGCATTGCCCGCCCGTGAGTTCGCCCATCTCGCCGTCTTTGATCCGGTTCATCGTCTCGATGTAACTGGCCTGATGCCGACGTTGCGTGCCGGCCACGACCCCGAGACGTTTCTCGGCCGCAATTTTGCCCGTCGCGATGATCGATCGGATGCCCGTCGGGTCGACGGCAACCGGCTTCTCGATGAAGATGTGTTTACCCGCCGCGACCGCTGCGGCGAAGTGGCTCGGCCGAAACCCCGGCGGGGTCGCGAGGATCACGTAGTTCACATCCGTCGCCAAAACTTTTTGGAACGCGTCGAAACCCCAGAACGTTTTGTCGGCCGAGACCTTGAACTGGTCGCGGGCCCGCACCGCCTGTTGCTCAAACAGATCGCCGACTGCCACGATTTCGACGCCCGCGGCGGCATCGAGGACGTTCTTGCCGGCGCCGCGGCCGCGGCCGCCACAACCGATGATGCCGACCCGGATCTTATCCGAACCGGCGACCTGACCGAGTCCACGCGTGGTGCCGGCGGAGGCCATCACGGCCGCTCCGGCCGTGAGAGACGAGAGCCGCACAAAATCGCGGCGGGAAAGGTTGGGCGAGACGGGATTTTTCATGGGGAGGATAACTTCTTAAACGCTGACGTTGGTTGAAACCGCGAGCAGGTCTGCGGTCCGTGCGCCGGAAGACGCACACCTCACCGAAAGGTCACATCAAACGGTGTTGGCAAGCGGTATTTCTGAATCCTGCGCAGATGAAGATCCGCAGAATTTCCACTCGTCCATTTGCGCCGGAGCGTTCCAATCTCGGACATGATCAAAACCGAGTATCGCTTCTGTGCCGGCCCATGGAACTTCAGTGAGGGCCGCGACCCCTACGGCCCCGAGACCCGCCCCGCCCAGTCCTTTCCTTGGAAACTCGCTGCTCTTAAGAAACTGGGCTTCGCCGCGATGATGTTTCACGACGACGACGCCGTGCCCGAAATCGATTCGAAGTCCCACGCGCAAGTGCTCAAAGAGGCCAAAGTCCTCCGCCACCAACTCGACGGCGAGGGCATCGTGGCCGAGATCGTCGCTCCCCGCCTCTGGTTTTCCCCGCGCACGGTTGACGGCGGCTACACCTCCAATCGCAAAGCCGACCGTCAATACGCCCTCGATCGCTCCAAGCAGACGATCGATATCGCCCGCGAGCTCGGCACCAATCTCATCGTGCTCTGGCTCGCCCGCGAGGGCACCTATTTGCGCGAATCCAAATCCGGCGCGCGCTCGACCGAACTGCTCGCCGCCGCCCTCGACGCGATGCTGGCCCATGACCCGGAGGCGCGCCTCTGCATCGAGCCCAAACCCAACGAGCCGATGGACCATGCCTACATCCCCACCATCGGGCACGCCCTTGCCATCGCCCACCTCACCCGCGACCCCAAGCGCATCGGCTGTCTCATCGAGTCCGCCCACTCCATCCTCGCCGGCCTCGATCCCGCAGACGAAATAGATTTCGCCATGTCGTTCGGCAAACTTTGGTCGATCCACCTCAACGACCAAAACGGCCTGAAGTTTGACCAAGACAAACCCTTCGGCTCCGCCAATCTCCGGGTCGCCTTCAACCAAGTCCGCGCCCTCGAACGCAACGGCTACGGTCGCTCGGGCGAATACGTTGCCTTCGACGTTCATCCCTTCCGCACAACCCGCGAGGAACACTACCTAAAACACCTCGAGAATTCCCGCAAAACCTTCCTCCGCCTCGTCGAGAAAGCCCGCACCTATCCCACCGAGCAGGCCGACGCCCTCATCGCCGACCTCAACTACCAAGACCTCGACCAGCTCGTGCTCGAACACCTACTGGGCAAATAACCGCGAGCGCGGCCGCCCCCTCCGGGAAGGTAGGGTCGTTGATGTAGGGCCTGAGCTTGCGTGAGGCCGGTTGGGCGCCAGTCCCGCCACCACCAGCGCCCCGGCGCCGAGTTTCCATATCGGGCAACGCTTCACCGAGCAACCGCGCCGAAGTCACCCACCCGCCGATCGGCACCCGCAGTGCCTCGCACCGAAACCGCCCGGCTGCGCCCCCAGTCCGGCCGTCTCCCTGCTTTTGGTCACGACAGGAAAAACCTCGCCCAGTCCGCGATTCGTCGCGAATTTGACACATTCTACTGGTCAGTTTTTTCCACACCAACCCTCCACATTATGATCATCCGCACCCTACCTAGAGCCGCGACTTGGCTGATGTTCCTCGTCGCTTCGAGCCTGATCCCCGCCGCCCACGCCCAGACCACCCCCACGCCCGAGACCGCCGCTGGCCAACCCGTCACGAAGCTTGAACGGTTCACCGTCACAGGCTCTTTGATCAAGCGAGTCGCCGACGAAGGCGCTTTGCCCCTCGCCGTTTTCTCCAAGCTCGAAATGGAGCAGGAAGGCATCGCGAGCGCCGAGCAGCTCATCATGAATCTCAACATCAACGGCAACGGCCTGGACAACCTCGCGTCGCAGGCCGACGTCGTTGCCGGTGCCGCGCGCGGCAATAACGGTGCCACCTCGGCCAATCTTCGCGGCCAAGGTTCCAACGCCACCCTCATTTTGCTCAACGGTCGTCGCGTCGCCTCACACGGCCTCAACGGCGGCGTGGTTGATCTCAACTCCATTCCCTTCGCCGCCATCGAGCGGGTCGAAGTCCTCAAAGACGGCGCCTCCGCCATCTACGGCACCGATGCGGTCGGCGGCGTGATCAACTTCATCACGAAACGCGATTTTCAAGGCCTCGTGGCCAACACCGCGTTCGACGTCACCGATGACGGCGGCGGCAATGTTTACCGCTATTCCGTCGTTGGTGGTTTGGGCAACCTCAACCGGGACAAGTGGAATATCACGGCCTCGCTGGCCCTGTCGGACAGCAAGCGCCTCAACGGCAGCCAGCGCGACTTCGTCGATACCTTTCAGCCGAGACGCGGCATCTCGCCCGACACCCGCGGCACCCCCATCGCCACGCTCTTCCCGGTGCCTAACCTCACCACCGCCATCGGCACATCCACGGCCGCGGCTTTCCCGGTTGATCCCGCAAACGCGAACATCCGCGTCACCGGCATCAACATCGTCGATCTCCCCACCAACACCGCCGGCTACACCGGCCTCGACGGCATGGGTCCTTATCAGGAACTCCTCTGGACCTCCGCCGCCAACCTGATCAATGCCAACCCGAAATACGGTTCCGCTTGGGACACCGGCCGCGCCGCTGTCCTCCAGCAACCCGTGAAAAACACCAACTTCGTCGGCCGCGGTTCCTACATGCTCGGCAAGCACATCATGACGGCGGAGGCGGTGATCGGTCGTTCCGATTCCACCAAGAGCTTTTCACCCAACCAATGGAGCTCCGCCGGCCTCGCCGCCAGCGGCGCCCAGACCACCACCACGACCGCCAATAACACCGTGGTGCCAAATCCCCTCTCGGGCATGGTCTACCCCAGCTCCGGCCCCGACTACAACCGGGTCTTCAACGCCCTCGTCGCCTACTTCCCCGCCCTCGAAGTCAATCGCGGCGCGCCGCTCGCTTTCCGCTGGCGCGCGCTCCCCGGCGGCAACCGCGAGATCAACACCGTCAGCGATACCCGCCGCTTCCTCGGCTCCCTCGAGGGCCCGCTGCCCGTTCCACTGCAGTTTTTCTCCGAGTGGGAATATCGGGCCGGCATCTCCCAGTCTCAGAGCAAGTCGAAGTCGAAACTGCTGAACGGATATTATTACAGCGTGCCCTTCACCAATCTCATCAAGACCGGCGTGCTCAATCCCTTCTCCTACACGCAGACGCAAGCCGCGACCGATGGCCTCAAAGCGGCCTCTGCGACCGGGGTCGAGCTTTTCGGCGGCACGTTTACCACCACCGGCGCGGACTTCGCGACGTCGGGCCCAGTCTTCAAACTTCCCGGCGGCATCATCCAAGGCGCGGTGGGCCTCGATTACCGCAAAGAAGAGTATAAATTTGAAGGCGATAAGCGCTCCAACGTGAGCAGCGCCGACTCGCTGATCTTCAATGTGCCCTTCGACAACGCTCTCGCCACCGCCGGCACGCTCCAGCGCACCGTCAAGGCCGTCTTTGCTGAATTGCAGATTCCAATCTTGAAGAACCTCGACCTCAACGTCGCCGGCCGTCGCGACGATTACACGGGCTTCGGTAGCACGATCAACCCGAAGTATACCCTGCGCTACACCCCGATCGAACAGGTGCTCTTCCGCGGTTCCTACAACACCGGTTTCCGCGTGCCGACCTTCAAGCAACAGTTCGATCCGTCGTTCCGGGTGATCTACGCCGGCGCCGACCTCATCAACCCCGTCACCGGTACGGCCATTCCGGCCAACAGTCTCGATATCATCAGCGGCGGCCGGGCCAATCTGGACCCCGAAGAAGCCAAAATGACATCGTTCGGCGTGGTCGTTTCGCCGATCAAGAACATCACCTTCGGCGTGGACTGGTGGTCGGTGAATCGCACCGGCACGATCCAAACTCTCGCCGCCTCCACCATCCTCGCGAACTACCGGCTCTTCCCCAATGCCTTCCTTGGGGACGCGACGACCAACACCCTCACCGCGATTGACGCCCGGCCGATCAACGCCGGCGAAACCGAGACCGCCGGGATCGAATACAGTGCCCGCGGCGAAACGGACCTGTGGAACGGAAAACTCGTCGGTGACGTGAATGTCAGCCAACTCCTCGAAAAGCAGTCCCGGCTCATCGCCAACGCACCCTTCGGCAACAGCGAAGTCGGCCGGTTCACTCGCGCCAGTGACATCGGACTCAAGTGGAAGTCCACGGCTTCCGTTTCTTACCGCAAGGGCAAGTGGGTCTCGCGGGTCAGTCAGCTTTATCGCGCCGGCTACATGGACTACGTCCCACCGGGTATTCTGAGCGGCGTGTATCTACCCTTCGCCCCCGACTACAATCCCAAGGTCGACGCCTATATCACCTACAACGCCAGCCTGACCTATCGTTGGAGCAAGAGCCTCACGGTCGTCGCCGGCATCAAGAACCTCCTGAACCAAGATCCGCCGTTCAGCATCTCCTACGACACAAACACCGGTGCCGGCAGCAGCTGGGAACCGCGCATCGCCGACCCGCGCGGGCGCTCGTTCACCTTGAGCGTCGAATACAAGTTCTTCTAAGCGCACCCGCAACGCGCTCGGCTTTCGGCGGCATCCGGCTTCGGCCGGGTGCCGCTTTTTTGCGCCCTCAGCTCAGGCCTGGGGCGGCCGCTCCATGGGCTTCAGCACCTTGGCGTCGAAAACAAAAGGCCCGGCCGGCAGGATGCTCGCGAGCACCCCAAGCGCGACGGTCTTGAGCGACCAACGAAAATCCAGCGCCACCGGCACCATCGCCAACAGGTAGAGCACAAACAGAATGCCGTGCGCCATGCCCACGTAACGCACCGCGAACGGTTCCCCCAAAACGTATTTCAACGGCATCGCTACGCCGAGCAGCAGCAGGTAGGAAACACCCTCAAGGAGACCGACGAGTCGGAGACGGGAAAGCGGCGTGGCAAGCATCCATCGAACCAAAATGCTTCCCCTCCCTTTGTCAGCTCCGCCGAGAGCGAAGTTCGGGGAAATTTTCCACCCGCCCGTCTTTCCGGCCGCACCGGCAGACTATTTGGCCGCGAGCCGCGCGACTTCGGCCCGCCAAGGATGTTCTTCCTTGAATCCGAGTTTTTCCCGGATCTTGCGGTTCGAAAGCGGCGCTTCATCGCCAACCAGAGGTCGCAGGTGCGGCGTGTTTGGACACCATTTTTTCAAAAACTCACCGGTCGGTCCGTCAGCCGTGATCGTGTCGTTGACGGCGTTGAAGACCTGGAAGCCCAGCCCATCCGTTTGCAGGCAGCGGTGCACGATCTGGCCGAGATCGCGGGCGTCGATGTAGCTCCACGCGTTGCGCTTTCGTAGCGGCGGGTTGGCCACAAAGCCGGGAAAGCGGGCATAATCGTGCGGCTCGATCACGTTGCCGATACGCAGCGCGTAGATGTCGGCCTGGTAGCGCGCCGCGAAGGCACGGGCGGTTTTCTCGTTGGTGACCTTGGAGAGGCCGTAGCTGTCCATCGGGTCTACGTCGTAGTCCTCATCGAGGGGAAAAGCATGGTAGTCAGTGTCGCCCTCGGCGAAACATACCCCGTAGGTGGTCTCGCTCGAGGCGATGATCACTTTGCGGATGCCGAGCTTCATCGCCGCCTCGATCACGTTATAGGTGCCCATGACGTTGATACGAAACGTCTCGTTGTCCGGTCGGAGGAGCACGCGGGGCACGGCGGCGAAATGCACCACCGCATCCACCGGCGCAGGCGGTTGCCCGCGGGTGAAACCATCGAAGCCAAAATGCGTGGTCATCGCGTTGAACACTTGGCCTTCGTCCGTCATGTCACCTAGCAGCGTGGGAATGGATGGATGCTCCGAAGGCGTGAGGTCAAAATTCAGCAGGGCGTGACCGCGGCTCGCGAGCCACGGGAGAACGTGGCGGCCGGCCTTGCCGGAGCCACCGGTGAAAAGAATGCGCGACGACATCCCTCAACGTGTGGGGAAATCGCGCCGCGATGAAAGACTCAATCCGCGGAATCTGCCTTCAAACTGACCACGACCCCTGGGCCGCCTAAACCCGTTCAGTCGCGCGATCCGATCGTCTCGCCCGATACGGCTGCATCCGCCGTCACGAAATCGCTCCAAATTTGCGCTTGCGCGACCGACTGGTGTTTTAGAACCTGTCCCCTTGCGTTAGTGAGGGTCCATCGGTTGTGGACGCTCACCATGACCGGTCTGGCATTCCGCCAGATTAAAACGGTGGCATCGGCTCAACCCGAATTTACTTCGGGAGCAGCGGGTGGCACGGGGCCTGCAAAGGTCCCCTACAGTCGTGCAACTCAAATACTAAACCATGTCATCCACCATCGTAGTTAAGCCAGAAATCATCGCAAAGTTCAAAACCCACGACACCGACACCGGTTCGTCCGAAGTTCAGATCGCACTCCTCACTGCCCGGATCAATCACTTGACCGAGCATCTCCGCACCCACCGCAAAGATTTCCATTCGCGCCGTGGCCTGCTCCAAATGGCGAGTCGTCGTCGTAAGCTTCTCGATTATCTCAAGAAGCACGAACTGAACAAATATACCGATATCCTAGCGAAGCTCAGTCTTCGCAAATAACGCTTTGAATCGCACGGGCGACCCGATCCGCGGGTCGCCCGTTGTCTTTACCGACACTCGCATCAAGACCGGGACATTTCTGATTGCCGCCGCGTAGGCCGCCTGCTCGCAGGCGCTCTCCTCCCCGACGCCAACCTGAAATCTCTCGAATCTGACCGAGATGATTGCCAAGCCCGGCCGGCCTTCGCGCCGACCGCAGCTCAACCCCGAATCGCCTGCGTCGCATCCGTGCGGCTCCCTGGCGTTTCTTGTCCGTTAATCGAAAACTAAACCGTCAGAACGTTAGAAATCCGCGGCCTCATCTTGGCCGCACTTATCCGAAACCGTCCGAATCGTCCGAAACCGTCTACAAAACTATGAATCAGAAACACAATGTCACCGTTCCCGGCCTCGGGATGACCTTCTCCACCGGCTCCATCGCCCAGCTCGCGGGCGGCGCCGTCAACGTCAACGTTGGCGAGACCAACGTCCTCGTCACCGCTTGCGCCGCGACCACCATGCGTCCGGGCCAAGACTTCTTCCCCCTCACCTGCGACTACCGCGACAAATACGCCGCAGCTGGCCGCTTCCCCGGCGGTTATTTCAAGCGCGAGGGTCGTCCTTCCGAGCGCGAGATCTTGATCTCACGTCTCTGTGACCGCCCCTGCCGCCCGCTCTTCCCCGAGGGTTTCCTCAACGAAGTTCAGATCATCGGCACGCTCCTCTCCGCCGACCTGATCCACGATTCCGACATCGCGATGGTCAACGGCGCCAGCGCCGCCCTCGCCATCTCCGATATCCCGTGGAATGGGCCCATCGGCTGCGTGCGCGTCGGATTGATCGACGACACATTCGTCGCCAACCCCAACATCGAGCAGATGTATTCCTCGTCGCTTGACCTCATCTATGTCGGCAATGCCAAGGACATGCTCATGATCGAGGGTTCCGCCGACCAGATCACCGAGGAACGCTTCATTGAAGCCCTCGCCTTCGGTCACGACGCCATCCAACCCATCATCGCCGCCATCAAGGAGCTCACCGCCCTCGCCGGTAAGCCCAAGGCCACCTTCAAGCTCGTCGGCGCCACCCCCGAGGCCCGCGCCATCATCGAGCGCGTCGTCCCGGCTGATCGCGTCTCCGCCGCCATCTTCGGCTTCGAGAAGAACGTTCGCTCGAACAACGTGAAGCTCCTCAAGGACGAGGCCAAGGCCGCCCTCCTCAAGGAGCTCGGCGAAGGCAAGTTCACCGATGTCGACCTCAACGTCGTCTTCGAAGATCTCCAATACAAAGCCTACCGCGCCACC
>Ga0209550_10001035_pt1 | contig 26780 bp, 28 predicted proteins | sample LauGreSuBDMM15SN_2_FD_187567 | JGI IMG/M metagenome (GOLD analysis project Ga0209550, IMG submission 187567) | Freshwater lake microbial communities from Lake Michigan, USA - Su13.BD.MM15.SN (SPAdes) (version 5) | ecosystem: Environmental > Aquatic > Freshwater > Lake | place: Lake Michigan... | reverse complement strand
TTCCAATGCCTTGAAACTACCCTCTCCCATACTGCTGAAACTGCATTCATTGTAAAGGCCTATTGCGCCTGCCCCGGCTTCAAAAATGGCATTCTTTACTGCTTCCGCATGGGCTGAAGGCACATAGGTATTCAGTTGAAGGTGCGTTCCAGCCTTTGGGGTGAGTACCTGTAGATTGATTAGTCCCAACCTGGCTGCAATTTCTCCATTCACGCCCCACATCACATTGTCGAGATTGGTATGAATGGCATAGATGGCTATTTCATGTTGGATACAGCGCAAGAGCATGCCTGTGATTGGATCTTTGGCATCGATTTTTTTGAGTCCCTTGAATATGGGGGGATGGTGCACAATGATCAGGTTGAACCCATGGTCAATGGCTTCGTCAACCACTTCTTCCGTAAGGTCCAGGGCGACGATTGCTCCAAGCGCAGCAGCGGTGGAATTTCCACAGACCAGTCCGCAATTGTCATAGTCCTCTTGCAAATGAAGGGGGGCCAGTGTTTCTAAAAAGTTAATTATGTCAGCAATAGTGTGCATTTATTTCCAATTGTTCAGGAATTGAAATTACTTTACTTTCCTAACAGCAAACCATTGAAAATTAGATTTTTATACTTTTTGGCGATTTTTCTTTCTGGCCCTGTTTTCTCCCAGAAAATTGTGCACGACTGGGAGAATTACGTGGTTTCACTGAAAGGCAAGCCTGTATCCATCAACGTTGATTTGGGGTTGGCCTCGATTGCCCCTGTCAAAGAAGATTCTTTTGTGATTATCCTCAGGGTAAAAATGAACCAGCTGGATGCCATGGGAATGCCGACCGCTGCAGAAGCTGAAGAATTGCTGAAGATGGAAGAGGCTCTTGTAACATTGCTTGCCAGGCAATCTGGGGCTACCCTGGCAGGGCGTTTTACGCAGCGTGGCATTCGGGAGTTTTATTTCTACGCTCCTGATACCCTTGGGTTTCGCAGGGGAGTAAACCAATCCATGCAACCTTTTTCGGATCATGAATGGCTCAGCCAGGCCAAAATAGACCCCCAATGGGAAAATTATTTCAGCGTATTGTACCCAGGGAAGCTCGATAAGTTCAAAATTGAGAGCAGAAGAAACCTGGCTGAATTGTCCAGGGCTGGCCTGATAAGACAGGGCCCGGTCCTGCTTGAGTATTTTTTTGATTTTCAGGAACCTGAATCGATGAAAAAATTTCTTTCTTCTCCAGCCATGACAGGATTTGAAATCATTTCCCTGCCCAGCAAGGCCAATGCGGTTAAGCAACCTTACGGGTTGGTTTTGAGAAAGAAAGTTGAGCCTGATTATCCCTGGATTGAAAGCCATTTGGTTCCATTGTACAACGATGCGGTTAAAAACAACGGTGTTTTTGTAGGATGGCAAAGGGTACTCAAATAATTCGAAATCAGTTGATTCTAATCAATTCTACATACAATATAGTAGAAGGATAATCGTTGTATAGCTTTAACATAAACTACCAAGAGGTATGAAAAATCTGAATAAGTCATTGCTAACATTGTTGATTGCAATCATTCTGCTAACATTTGCATCTTGTGAAAAGGCAAAGCAACAGGTGCAGGAAACTGTGGCCGAGGATTTGATTGTTACCATCATGACCAATGGAAGATGGATAGTAGATGTTTTTACTGTCGCTGCTGTTGATGTGAAACCGGAGTTCAGTGGATATGAATTCCAGTTCCTCAAAGATGGTTCTGTAGAAGCCATCAAGTCCACAACCACTGTGAAGGGTACCTGGAAGAGTGATAAGTCTGCGATGACAATCCAAGCCAGTTTTCCTCCTGGAAACACAAGCTTGCAGCGATTGAATTTTACCTGGTTCATCACAAAATCAGGGACTAGTTTCGTAGAGGCCAGGAGTGAGCAGAATGGGGCAGTTTCAACAATGAGGCTCGTAAAAAAGTAAAACAGTGAAATGGCTATTGATTTGAGTGCAACAAATTTGGTGATTTTCAAATATTGATTCATTTGAAAAATGCAATAAATAAAAGTTTTAATAATGTTCATGGCATATCAAAAATGCTTTGGTTTTCATTCTGCTTGCTTTTTTTATCCGTTTACACAAATGCCCAATTGTCTGCCTCTTTTACTGTGAGCATGCAAACTTTTTGCTTAAAGCCTGGTGAGGGCTTGGTTGTTAAATTTACAGATATAACAACCGGAGGGATACATACCAATGATTGGAGTTTTGGAGATGGAGCTGTGTCAAAGGCGGTAAACCCCATCAAGACCTATACAGCACCGGGTGTTTATGATGTCAATCTTACCGTAAAAAGTCCGGAAAACGAAGTTTCTGCAGTTACCCAACAAATTATCATTTACCCGGCCCCTCAAGTACAGTTTATTGCTGATATTAATGCAGGTTGTAGCCCGCTGAAAGTCAATTTGTCCGACAAAACCATTAATCCAGAAATCAAGGACCCTAAAACTGGGGTAGTTTACAAGGATAAGATTGTCGGTTGGGATTGGGAATTTGGAGATGGTAACAAATCCAGTACTACAGCTCCAACAGTACCTCATACCTATACGCTGTCTGGAAATCGAAAAGTCACCCTAACGTTGGGCACTGAACGTGGATGCAAAGTTTCAAGTGAATCGGCTGGTGATTTTATTAAAGTCATTGATAATGCAATAGCGGATTTTTATATCCCCCCAGCCAATTCATGTAAGTTTCCAATAACGGTGCAGGCCTCCAATTTTTCTGGAATAGGGCTGGCTTACAAATGGGAAGTTATAGGAACAGGTTCAGCTGTGATTTCCAACAGTGCTGACTTTTCCCCATTCATAACATTTTTTCAATCGGGCAGTTACAGGATATCACTAACGGTGACCAATCAAGCAGGTTGTAGTGATGTATTAAACTATGACTACGTGCTTTCTCCCAGTCAGGTTGTCAATATATTTTCGGCTCTAGATTCTGCTTGCGAAAAATCTACTGTAAATTTCATCAACCAATCCAACCCAGATCCGATCAGTCAAACATGGTACATCGATGGGGCTAAACAAGCCATCACAAAAGACCTGAGCTACCAGTTTAATACGCCAGGAACATATGTTGTTAAGCTAGAATCTCAGTTTGGAACGTGTAATACTTTTTTTGAAAAGAATATCAGAATTGATCCTCTTCCAACTGCAGACTTTATCGAAGATCAAGTGTCCAGTTGTGATTTTCCGCTTGACGTGAAATTCAACAGCAAATCAACAGGAAATATTATTAAGCTATTATGGAATTTCGGTGATGGGGCAACGCAAACCGAATTTCCTCCATTTAGCGATACCGTAAAGCATAAATACACAGGTGCTGGTGTGTTTGGCGTCTCCCTCACAGCAATAACTGACAAGGGTTGTTCATTCTCCAAAACCAAGAACAGCCTTATTTCAATTCAGCCTCCTGTTATTCTCAAATCTAATCTTCCTGATAGTGGTTGTGCACCATTGACAATAAGGCCAAACATCAAATTCAATATTGATCCTTTGATTGTCTCATGGAAATGGTCAGTCAAAGACAAAAAAGGCATTACCATATTTTCATCACTGTCCAAAGACCCGGGTAATATTGTGCTCACGGACAGTGGAAAATATGATGTTATTGTTGATATTGTGAGTTCTTCAGGGTGCAACAAGTCCTATAATTGGGTGGTGAAAGTGGGGGAACTTCCGAAAGATTTTGACTTTTCCGCTACACCATTTGATACCTGTGCAAGTGCTGCATTCAAGTTCAAATATCTTGGGCCGAATGTAACCGGTTTCAAGTGGAAGTTTTCCAACGGCGATTCAGTTGATCAAAATGAATTCTCTAAAAATTTCAAGAAAATTGAAAAAGTGGATGTTAAACTTACCGTTTATCAGAACGGCTGTGCTAAAACTGTAGAAAAAATAAAATACATCAATGTCAGGGGTGTTGTTGCTCTTTTTTCGGTGATTGGGGATTGTCAAAATACCCTGGATAAAGTTGTAAACGAAAATTCCTCAGGAAAGGTAGATTTATGGGAGTGGAAGTTTGGCGATGGGAATACCAGAAACTATACACTCAAAAAAGATACACTGAATCATCGTTATGCCAAGTCCGGACAATATACCATTACATTAAAAGTTTCAGGTGATGGTTGCACTTATACTGATTCTACCACTGTATATGCAACAAATGAAAATGGAATCAATTTTGAATCAATGCGGAGTCCGGTCTGTGTTTCCGATACATTTCTGCTCCTGAAATCAGTTTCAGAAAACACCAACATGATCAAAGCATATGACTGGGATTATGGTTGTGGATTTACAGGATTAACTTCAACAGCCAATCCAAAAGTGAATATTGCAGATCTTTGCAAGTATCCCACAAATGCCAAGCGAGGTATGTATACCATGCAGTTGAGGATTGTTGATTTAAATGGATGTGTATTCACCAGTCCAAGAAAAGATATTTTGGTGTCAGGCCCCATTGCCAACTATTTGAGTCTTTCCTCAACCTCTGGTTGCGAAAACCTGCCAGTATCTTTTCAGGACAGATCAACTGGTGATGGCACCAGTAAGCTGATTTCCCGCTTATGGGATTTTGGCGATGGAACACCTGTTGAAAATATCTTGTCTGGACCTATTCAACATATTTTCTCAAAGCCAGGTAATTATAATGTCAAATTAACAATAGTCGACAGTTTGGGTTGTAATTCGGTATTTTCAAAAACGATTGTTAGGGTTTCTCAATCTGGCGTAGATTTTTATCCGCTACAAACGGCAAGCTGTCTCAACAAAATCGTACAGCTACAGGTGGTATCTCCAATAAATTATGTCAGTTTCAAATGGGATCTTGGTGATGGAAAAGCTTCATTCATTCCAAACCCAAGAGTCTCTTATACCAAAACGGGTAGAAAAGACATCAGCTTGACTGTAATTGATGGGTTTGGTTGCGAATCAACAACAAGGAAAAATCAGTTGATTGAAATTGATATGCCTTCAGCAGACATCAATGTCTTGGAAGATTCTTCGAGTTGTCCTCCATTTCCAGCACAGTTCATGTTTGGAGGTAAATTTGCAGAAAGATATGAGTGGAATTTTGGGGATGGATCAATTTCCTCGATTCAAAACCCAATAAATGTTTATTCAAAGCCCGGAACTTTTAATGCTACTTTGAAGGTAACAAGTCCTGGTGGATGTGAGGTTAGTTCATTGCCTATTGCCATTTATGTGGAAGGGCCCATAGGAACTACTGATTATCGCCTGGTGGCATGCGAGCCGTATGATGCATATTTTGATGTAGTTTCAAAAAATTCAAAGTTTGTAACCATTGATTATGGTGATGGCTATGTTGCAGAGAATATTGTGTACGGATCAGGTCGATTCAATTATCGATACGGGGATACGGGTATGTATACCCCCAATATATTTATCTCAAATGGTGATGGATGTACAGTGCTTTTTCCACAAGGGGAGCCCATCAAAGCTGTTTCTATTCTTCCAGTTTTTAAAGGTGATGTTTTGTTTTATTGTGAGAGAGGAGGTGTCAATTTCACAGATCTAAGCCTTTCCAACGACCAGTTGACTGGATGGTCCTGGGATTTTGGTGACCAGGATAGCGGAAGAGGAAGCCGACCCTATCATTTTTATGGAGCGCCAGGACTGTATAGTGTAAAAATGACAGTCACCTCTTCCCTTGGTTGTGTTGATACGGTGACCCGTGTGCAATATGTAGAGATCCAGGCCAGGCCTGATATTGCAATGGATGTTTCAAAAGTTCCTGTCTGTGAAGAGGATCTAATTCAATTGACTGGCGTTGAGGTGCGTCCCAACAATTCTCCTATTGTATCCTGGTTCTGGGATTTTACCAACGGCAACAGTGCAGGTGTTAAAATCCCCGAAAAGCAGTTGTTCCGAAAAGCAGGCAATTATCCGGTGCGGATCTATGCCACCAACCAAAAAGGATGCAGTGATACCTTGATCCAAAACCTGCTGGTCCATCCCATTCCTTCTTTGGATGCCGGCACTGATTCCATCCTTTGTCTTGGCACACCCATTCAGCTCAAGCCCAGTGGTGCAGCAACCTACGAGTGGTTATCTGGCCCAACCCTCACTTGCACGAGTTGTGAACAGCCCTTTGTCAACCCCGTCTCTGACGCTATGTATTTTGTAAAAGGAACCTCCACCGTTGGTTGTTCTACAATAGACTCAATCAACATCAAAGTGATTCAGCCTTCTACAGTAGTGGGCCCAGCAGATACCTTGGTTTGTTTTGGTGATGCCATACGGTTGCAGGCAAGGGGTACCTTGCTTTATTCCTGGACGCCAGCCAACGGCTTGAGCCGTACGGATATCGCAGGTCCAACAGTAAAGCCAACGCAGACAACTACCTATACCGTTACAGGTAAGGATGCCTACAATTGTTTTGTTACCAGGGATGATGTAGTGGTGACAGTCGTTCCATTGCCAACCGTCAATGCCGGCAGAGACACCACCATCATGGCTGGTTATCCACTCCAACTGAAGCCGGTGTATTCTCCAGATGTGAGCAGGGTACAATGGGTTCCTGCCTTGTTCCTGAATTGCAGCGATTGCAAGACTCCTGTCACAACGCCATCTTATTCTGCAACCTATACTTTGTTTGCGTATACGCCAGAAGGTTGTATGTCTAAAGACGTTGTAAATGTATTTGCTACATGCACCGGGGACAATCTTTTTATTCCCAATACATTTTCTCCCAATGGGGACGGCATCAATGAGGTTTTTTATCCACGGGGAAGGGGCATAGAAAAGATCAGGTCAATGAAGATTTTCAGCAGGTGGGGACAGTTGATGTACCTGAAAGAAAATTTCCTTGCCAACGATCAGAATGCTGCCTGGAACGGAAAGAATAAGGGGCAATTTGTTACCCCAGATGTATATGTTTACATGATCGATTTAATTTGTGAAAATGGCAATATCATCACATTGAAAGGAGATGTAACATTGATCAGATGATAAAGCGTGCCATAATTTCTACATATCGCAGATTTTTACATTTTGTCATCTTCATGATGATGTGCAATGTGGTGATCGGTCAGGACCTACATTTTTCACAATTCTATGAAGCGCCGCTCTTGCGCAATCCCGCACTGGCAGGGCTGTATGAAGGTGATGTGCGTATTCAAGGAGTTTACCGCAACCAATGGAACAGTGTAGCATTCCCCTACCAGACGGGGTCTATCAATGCAGAGTATAAATTTCCAGTTGGGAAAGGGGAAGATTTTCTAACAGTCGGCGGGCAGGTTTTGTATGACAAGGCCGGTACCGTACAATTGCAGACGGTACACATGCTTCCCATGGTAAATTTTCATAAATCACTCAGCACCAACAAGGTTTCCTATTTATCCCTTGGGTTCATGGGTGGGATGGTCAACCGCCGGCTTGACCGATCAAGGGTAACCACCAACAGCCAGTACGATGGTTTTTATTTCAATGGCTCCCTCCCCGATGGTGAAACCTTTACTGGTGCTTACTCCTACGCAGACATGTCGGTAGGCATGAGTTTCAATACCACCCTGGGAAGCAATGACCAGCACTATGTTTTTGGGGGACTGGCTTATCACCATTTCAATAAACCCATGCATTCATTTTATGGTAATATAGCACACCTGCCCAAATGGGTGGCATCTGGCGGATTAAAACTCAACCTTGATGACGTTACCTACATCACTTTTCATGGCGACATAACCGATCAAAAACCCTTCAGGGAGATCATGGGGGGTGGTACCTTTTCAAAACGGCTGGGGGATGAGTACGCTTCAACAACTACGGTTCATGCTGGGATGTATTACAGGTACAACGATGCCATTGTTCCGGTGTTAAAATTTGATGTCAACCAGCTCTCCATCGGTATCAGCTATGACATCAATATCTCTGCCTTGGCTCCTGCCAGCCTCAACAGGGGAGGCTTTGAGATATCGCTTGGATACCTGGCCATCAAGCCCAAGCATGCTGACATAATCCTCTGTCCCAAGTTTTGATCAATGGTGCTGGTTTTTGCAAGGTTTATTCTTTTTTCCCGGAAACAAAAAAATACTGTTTCTCTGTTGTAAATTAGCAGTGTAAATTAAATTCATTAAAACAACAAGAACAATGGCTATTCAACAAGGACAAATGGCTCCCGATTTCAGTCTTTTCAACACAGAGAAGAACAAGGTGAGTCTCGCAGATTACAAAGGTAAAAACCTGGTAATCCTTTTTTTTCCACTGGCTTTTACCGGTGTTTGTACAACTGAACTCTGTACAGTAAGGGACAACTTGAATGTTTATACATCACTCAATGCTGATGTTGTTGGTATTTCAGTAGACTCACTTTTCAGTCTTGGAAAGTTTAAGGAAGAACAACAGTACAATTTCCCCTTGCTCTCTGACTTCAACAAGGAAACATCCCAGGCATACGGAGCTTTCTATGATGAGTTTGTGCTAGACATGAAAGGGGTTGCCCGCAGGGCCGCTTTTGTGGTTGACAAAGATGGTATGGTACAATATGCTGAAGTGCTAGAAAGCGCTGGAGATCTTCCCAATTTCGATGCCATCAAAGAAGCCCTTTCTGGCCTGAACTGATTCTAAAGGACCTGTACAATAAGGAACTTGAGATAATTGGTGTTCTCTAATCCCCTGATGATCGGATGGTCAGCAGATTGTGATTGAAATACCACCTGTCTCAAGTTTCTTTTTGCGTCCTTGGCAGCCATTTCAATGGTTTGATAAAATACATCCGGCTGTACGAGATTTGTACAAGAGGATGTTACCAGGAAACCTCCAGGCTTCAGGAGCTTCATCCCCCTGAGGTTGATTTCCTTATACCCCCCAATGGCATTCTGCACATTTTCACGGCTTTTGGTGAAGGAAGGAGGGTCGAGCATCACTACATCCCATTTCTTGTCTTCTTTGCTCCACTGCTTCAGTGCATCAAATGCATTGATGGCTTGGAAACTGATGTTGTCTAGTTGGTTCAGGGCTGCATTTTCCCTGGCCTGTGCTACAGCATTTTCAGAGATGTCCAAACCCAATACATGTTTTGCACCATAGCTGGCCGCATGGATCTCAAATGTACCGGTATAGCAAAATGCACCCAATACATCAGCTCCTTTGACAATATGTTCGATGGCCCTGCGGTTATCCCTTTGGTCAAGAAAATATCCGGTCTTCTGTCCCTTCTCTATGTCCACCAAAAACTTCAGGCCATTTTCAACAATCGGAATCTTGGTATCAAAAGGGTTGGAGAGAAATCCTTTTTTCTGCTCCATTCCTTCCATTTCCCTGACCCCAACGTCATTTCGCTCATAAATACCCTTGGGAGAAAAAATGGTTTCCAATGCTGCAACAATCTCGTTTTTCCACTTGTCGATCCCCAGGGCTAGGGTTTGCAAAACAAAATAGTCGTTGAATTTGTCAATGATCAATTGTGGCAATCCGTCTGCCTCGCCAAAAATCAACCTGCAGTTTTCGGTATAACCAATTTTTTTACGGTACTCCCATGCTTCCAGGATTCTCCTGTGAAAGAAAGCTGCATTGATTTCCTCCGCCTTGTTTCTGGTGAGGAGCCTTATCGGAATCATTGAAACAGGGTTGAAATACCCTCTTCCTACGAATTTGTGGTCATAGGTATACACATCAGCAATGTCGCCAGCCTCCAACGCATCATCCATCAAATCAATCTCATTGGAGAATATCCATGGATGACCGCTCACTACCCTGTTGCTAATTTTTCTGTTTAAAACCACTTTCTTCATGCTGCAAAGGTAAACTTTCGTGGAAAAGGCAGAAATTTGCATTTCTCAGGTATAAAACGCGACAATTTGGCTTGACAATAGAAGATGGCAAGCCATTTGAGCAGTATTAATTGCAAATTCAAACACCATGGAAGAAAAAGAAATGACGCAAAATGAAGAACAGGTTCCTGCTGAAAACATTGAAAATGAGGTCAAGGAGACCATCACTGAAATTGATCAGCTGAAATTGGATGTAGAAGAACAGAAGCAGAAATTTATCAGGCTTTATGCCGAGTTTGATAATTTCAAGCGCAGGAATGCCAAGGAGCGGGTTGATCTGATCCAGACTGCCGGAAGGGATGTGATCCAGTCGATGCTGGAAGTGATGGATGACTGCGACAGGGCAGAAAAACAGCTTCAATCCAGCGAAGACTTGCAACAAATCAGGCAAGGCATACAAATTGTTTTCACCAAACTCAGAAACACCCTGCAGGCAAAGGGTGTCAAGGAAATGAAAAGCATTGGTGAAGAATTCAACCCAGATATTCACGAGGCCATCACTGAAATTCCGGTCAATGACCCTTCAATGGTAGGTAAAGTGGTTGATGAAGTGGAGAAGGGCTATACCCTTAATGATAAAATCATCAGGTATTCAAAAGTGGTTGTAGGAAAATAAATGGCTTTGTCCAACTAAACAGCAGATATGTCCAAACGCGATTATTACGAGATACTGGGGGTGACCAAATCCTCTTCAGCGGATGAGATCAAGAAAGCCTACCGCAAGGTGGCCATGCAATTCCATCCTGATAGAAATCCTGGCGACAAGGCCGCTGAGGAAAAATTCAAGGAAGCTGCTGAGGCCTATGAGGTACTCAGCGACCAGGAAAAACGTGCCCAGTATGATAGGTATGGCCATGCCGGAATGAACAGCCGTGGCGCCGGATTTGGTGGTGGGCAGGGCATGAACATGGATGATATTTTCAGCAATTTTGGAGATATTTTCGGAGACGATATTTTCGGAAGCTTTTTTGGTGGCGGCGGTGGTCGCCAACGTGGTGGTGGTGGCAGGGCCAGGGGAACCAGGGGCAGCAACCTTCGCATCAAGTTGAAGATGAATTATGAGGAGATTGCCAAGGGCGCCAACAAAACGGTCAAGGTTAAAAAATATACAGGATGCACCAGCTGTGGTGGTTCTGGTGCAAAGGATAAAAATGCGGTACAGACCTGTGGCACCTGTGGAGGAAGCGGACAGGTGAGAAAGGTTACCAATACTTTCCTGGGGCAGATGCAAACAGTGGGCACTTGCACCACCTGTAATGGAGAAGGGTCAACCATCACCAGCAAATGTACTTCCTGCAAAGGCGAGGGCAGGGTGTATACCGAAGAAACCATCAATATTGACATACCAGCCGGTGTGCAGGATGGCATGCAGCTCAGCCTGAGTGGAAAGGGCAATGCCGGTGAACGTGGCGGCGCAGCAGGTGATTTGATTGTACTGATTGAAGAGGAGCCGCATGCTGAATTGCAGCGCGACAACCTCAATGTGATTTACGATATGCACATCAGTTTCCCTGATGCCGTGTTTGGTGCCAATCTTGAAGTGCCTACCATTGATGGCAGGGCCAAAATCAAGATTCCACCCGGTACGCAAGGAGGAAAAATTTTCAGGTTAAAAGGAAAGGGTTTCCCCTCCATAAACTCATATGAAAAAGGCGACCAATTGATCCATGTCAATGTATGGATTCCGCAAGAGCTGTCTGCGGAAGAAAAAGAAATGGTGGAGAAAATGAGAGAGGCCAAAAACTTTCAGCCCCAACCCGACAAGAGCGAGAAAAGCTTTTTCTCCAAGGTCAAGGAAATGTTCGGGTCATAACTTTCGCAAAAATTATTCTGCGATTTGCATGATCTGATCAAGGTTCCTGCCATATCCATTGTAGTCCAGCCCGTAGCCAACCACAAAAAGATTGGGGATCTCAAATCCCTTATAATCAATTTGAATAGGGAATTTCGTAGCCTCTATTTTGTGGAGCAAAGCACAGATTTTTAATGAGCGGGGTTGCTGGTGCATCAACTGGGGAAGAAACGCCGAAAGCGTTTTTCCTGTGTCAACAATGTCTTCAAGAATGATCACATCCCTTTCAAAAACATCAGATTCAAGACCAATGGCGGTAACCACTGACCCTGAAGATTTGGTTCCTTTGTATGAAGCGAGTTTGATAAAACTGATCTCAACCGGAATGTCTATTTTCTTTAACAGGTCTGAAGCAAACATGAACGATCCGTTCAGGATAGCGATGAAGAGAGGTTTTTTGCCATCATAATCAGCATTGATTGTAGCTGCCATTTTTTCAATGGCTGTGTTGATGTCTGCCTTGCTCAAGTAGGGCACAAACAATTTATCCAGTACCTGTTTTTTCATGTTATTTTTTTTGGGATCTTGATTTTTTGACCAACCTGCAGGGCTTCTTTCTTCAAGTGGTTGACTTTTTTCAGGACATCCACTGTAGTGCTATATTTTTTGGAGAGGCTGTAGAGGGATTCGCCTTTTTTTACCACATGCGTTTTTTTGACCCTGATGCGCTTCTCTGATTTTTCTTTTGCTGGCTTTGTGCTCCTGTATTTCTCCTCTGGCTCAATGCTTTTGTTGCTATTTTCAACAATATCTAATGGCCTGTTCCTGATTGTCTCTAAGTAGTTTTTCAGGTCTTGATCTTCTTCATTTTCTGCAAACTTGTTCAGTTCATTGAGGTGATAGGCCTCAATGTATTTGATCAGGGTCTGGGCATAAATCGGATTGGTGGCGTATCCAGCCTTTTTCAGTCCCCAGGCCCATGCTGCATAATCATTGGCGTCATAATCAAACAGGAATGCATAGCGTGGCTGGGATTTGAGGTAATCAGAATGGTCAAGGTAGGATGCTGTCGCGTTATCATATTTCCTGAAACATTCTCCCTCTTCATCATCATTGTGGTATACTTTTTCACCTGTCCAGCTGCTCTTGCATTTGATGCCAAAATGGTTGTTTGATTTCAACACAAGGTCACTTTTCCCGGCATTTGTTTCATGGATGCCCTGGGCAATTTTAATGGATGCAGGAACACCTGTTCTTTCCATTTCCTTCACGGCAAGCGCTGCATAATGCTCAATGTATTTGATGATGTTTTCATTGGGGGCTTCCTGTGAAATAGCAGGGCAGACACTTGAAAACAAAAAAGTAAATATTAAAAAGAGGGTATTCTTTGGTTTCATTTTTTCATTTTTTAAGCAGGATGCTCAATCCATCCCTGACGGTCAACATTAGTTTTTCCACCCGATCGTCTGCACGAATAAATGTGTTGAACGCAGCAACAGCTTTTGCATTCTTACCACTGATTTTTTCTTTCAGCACTTCCCCATGGAAAAGCACATTATCTATGATGAAAAAAGTGCCGGGTTTGACTTTTTCAATCAACAAACCATAATAGTTGAGGTATCCCGTTTTATCTGCATCGATGAAAACCAGGTCCCAGCTCTCATCCATCGCTGGCAACAATTCCATGGCGTTTCCCACATACAATCTAATCTGATGAGCATGTTCACTTCTATCGAAATAGGCCTGTGCAATATCAGCATCCTCTTTTCGCAGTTCAATGGTATGCAAAGATCCATCAGAAGAAAGTCCTTTGGCCAGGCAAATGGCACTATAGCCTGTAAAGGTGCCGATCTCCAAAATCCGCTTTGGTTTGATCATCTTGCTGAGCATGGAAAGCAGGTTTCCCTGAAGCGGTCCGCTGATCATGTGGTGCTCGGCATGGTTCTCCTGGGTAAACGCATGGATCTCTTGCAACAGCGCGTCTGTTGCAGAACTGTTCTTTTCTGCGTATTCATTGGCCAAAGGAAGGATGAGATCCATTGTTGTAAAATTACACCCTTCAGTCCTTAGCAACAAGGGGCAACTGTTGCAGAAAAGCGAATTTTTTTATCAGCCCCTCTTTGAAATCAGCATTAATCCCAGAAAAGTGAGCATTCCATTGATCAGGAGCATTTCAAATCCAATCTGATAGCCATTGAACCAAGTGGCGGCATTCTTGCCCAGGGCATAACAGGCCGCAGGGGCAATCAGGCAAACAGCGGTTACGCCATATCCAGCGCCCAACTTTCTTTTTGTCAGGATGCCAAAGGCGAACAAGCCCAATAAAGGGCCATAGGTATAGCCTGCCAGGTCCAAGATGATGCCAATGATGGATTTGTTGTCAATCCATTTGAAGAGCATGATGCAGAAAAGAAAGATGACCGCAAAGCTCAGGTGCACGGCAATCCTTGTTTTTTTCTGTGAGGCTTCAGAAAGACCTTCTTTTCTTCTGATGCCCAGGATATCAATGCAAAAGGAGGATGTCAATGCGGTGAGGGCTCCATCGGCGCTGGGGAACAATGCGGAAATCAGAGCAATGATAAAAATGATGCCAATGGCGGGGGGGAGGTGAAAAAGCGCTATGGTGGGAAACAGGTCATCACCGATGACATTCTTGCCTTCAAACAAGAATTCTTTTCCATCATAGGTTGCACCCTTGTCAGAGAGGTAGAGATAAAGGAGTCCTCCCAGGACCAGAAACAGCAGGTTCACCAGCACCATGATTGCCGTGAAAGTGAAAATATTTTTTTGGGAATCTTTCATTGTTCGGACACTGATGTTTTTCTGCATCATTTCCTGATCAAGCCCCGTCATGGCGATGGCAATCACCGCACCTCCAAGAATATTTTTCAAAAAGAAAGCTTTGCTGTTGATATCCGTTTCAAAAATTTTCGTGTAACCCTTCTCCGTCATCATCCCCAATGCCTGTCCGATAGAAAGGTCAAGGCTGGAAAGGATGTAGACAAGGCAGATGACCAGGCCTATCAACATGAAACTTGTTTGTAACGTATCCGTATAAACGATTGTCTTGACGCCCCCTTTCCAGGTATAGAGCAGGATCATCAATAAAATCAATGCAGCTGTAAAGACAAAGGGCACGTTCATCTTGTCAAGAATGAAAATCTGCAACACATTGATCACAAGGAATAGCCGGGCTGTTGCACCAAAAGTTCTTGAGATGATGAAGAACAAGGCACCTGTTTTATAACTTTCTTTTCCGAAACGCTGGTCAAGATAATGGTAGATGGAAGTGAGGTTCAGTTTGTAATACAAGGGAATCAATACATAAGCAATGGCAAGGTATCCGAAAATATATCCGATGATGACCTGGAAATAGGCAAATCCATTGAATCCTGTAGGGGAGATGTTTCCCACGGTGCCGGGCACTGAAACAAAGGTTACTCCGGAAAGGGAAGTGCCAATCATGCCAAACGCTACCAGCATCCAGTTTGAATTTCTGTTGCCAATGAAGAAGGATTCATTCGTTGCATTTCTTGATGTGTACATGGCCACACCCAACAAAAGGGTAAAATACCCTAAAACGAAAGAAAAAAGCAGTAAAGAAGACATGTTTTTCCGTTTAAGTCAACAAGGTAATGCATTTAAAAATATCTATTTTTGATGAATGTTAGAGAGGCTGTTCATCCAGAATTATGCGATCATATCACAATTGGATATTTCATTTTCCAGTGGATTGGTGATCATTACCGGGGAAACCGGCGCAGGCAAGAGTATCCTGATGGGGGCACTTGGATTGGCGCTTGGAGAAAGGGCAGACAGTACCCAACTGAGAGACAAGGAGAAGAAGACCGTCATTGAGGCAATGTTCAAAACCATGCGCACTTCTTCAATGTTGCAATTTTTCAGTGAGGCAGACATGGAGGCCGAAGATGAAATCATCCTCAGAAGAGAAATTCAGGCTTCAGGAAAGTCAAGGGCCTTTATCAATGATACTCCCGTAAGCCTTGCCCAGCTCCAACAACTGGCAACAATCCTGGTAGACCTCCACCAGCAGTTCGATACACTGGAGCTGGGGAATAAACATTTTCAGCGCGTTTTGTTGGATGCCAGGGCCGGATGCATCCAGGAAATGGTTGCCTATACAGAACTCTTTGGACAATCTACAGCCATACAGAAAAAGATTGCATCACTTGAAGCCCTGCTCCAAAAGGCCCAGCAGGAAAGGGATTACAAGATTTTCCTGTTGAACGAATTGGTGGAACTGAACTGGACCGATGGGGAAGCCAGGCTGATGGAGGAAGAGCTTGACCTGCTTTCTCATGCAGACCAGATCAGGCTTGGTATTGGGAAAATAGGAGTTGTGATGAACGACGGAGAGCAGCCATTGATTCCCCAAATTCGGACAATGGTCTCACAACTACAGGCTTTGGCCAGCCATCATCCTTCTTTGCCTGCATTGGTTGCAAGGCTCGAGTCTTCCTATGTGGAGATCAAGGACATCAGCAACGACCTGGAATCTTTGCTCGATGGCATTTCGGTTGATGATAAAAAAATGGAACAGTTGAACGAGCGCCTGGCCAACGCCCAGCGCTTGTCAAAAAAACATGCGCTGCCTGCCATTGATAGGCTGGTCGAAAAAAGAATTGAGCTCTTCAATGATCTTGCGGTTTTTGAAAACTCTCGGGATGAATTGACCGTTTTGCAACAAGAACTGGAAACCCTGCAGGTCAAAGCAATGGCACTGGCATCGGTACTGCACAACAAACGAAAAGCGCAGGTGCCTGTCCTTGAAGGGGCTTCAAACGAATTGTTGAAGCGGGTGGGCATGCCCAATGCTTCATTGAAAATTGACCTCAAGCCTATTGCGCTTTCTGCTTCAGGTACGGACGAAGTTTCATTTCTCTTTGATGCCAACAAGAGTGGCCATTATGAGCCATTGCACAAGGTGGCCAGTGGCGGAGAGCTGAGCAGGTTGATGCTTGTGCTCAAATCCCTGGTGGCTGGATCTTTGGAGATGCCCACCTTGATATTTGATGAGATTGACAGTGGCATCAGTGGTGAAGCCGCCAAGCAAGTGGGTGTTCTGATGGAAGAACTGGCCCATGCACACCAGCTCATTGCCATAACCCACCAGCCCCAGATTGCAGCCCGTGCCAATCAGCACCTCTATGTTTACAAACAAGAGGCAAATGGCAGCATTACCACAAACATCCGGGTACTTGGTGAACAAGAACGCATCCAAACCATCGCCAGCATGCTGGCTGGTGAAAATCCAAGCGAAGCGGTGTTGGCTTCGGCGAGGGAAATGATGAAGTAGCTGAACTTGTCTGCCGAAGGCAGATGGGGTAAGAGGCGTTCAACAAATTGCCTATATTTGCCCCCAAATCTATCAGCTATGTCCAATCAATTGCTCAAAGGAAAAAAAGGAATCATTTTTGGTGCACTGGATGAGAAGTCCATCGCTTGGAAAACAGCGCTGGCCTGCCATGCACAAGGTGCGGAAATTGTATTGTCTAACGCGCCCATTGCATTGAGAATGGGAGAAATCAATAAATTGTCTGAGCAGATCAATGCTCCTGTTATTGGAGCCGATGTGACCAATATGGACGATCTCAAAAATCTCTTTACCGAGAGCATGAAGCATTTTGGTGGTGGAATCGATTTCATTCTGCATTCTATCGGGATGAGCATTAACCTTAGAAAAGGAAAGGGGTATACTGAAATTGATTATGGATTCAACCAGAAAACCTTTGATATTTCTGCCATGTCTTTGCACCGTGTATTGCGTACCGCCTGGGACATGGATGCCCTGAATGAGTGGGGAAGCGTTGTTGCGCTCAGTTATATTGCTGCCCAAAGGGTTTTTCCTGACTACAATGAAATGGCCGATGCCAAGGCATTGTTGGAAAGCGTGACCCGTAGTTTTGGCTACCATTATGGCGTAAAAAAGAAAGTAAGGGTCAATACCATTTCCCAATCACCTACCAGAACAACTGCTGGCAGTGGAGTGAAGGGTTTTGATGGTTTTGTAAACTATGCAGAGAAAATGAGTCCTCTGGGAAATGCTTCTGGCGAAGATTGTGCCAACTATTGCGTGACACTTTTCTCAGACATGACCAAGATGGTGACCATGCAAAACCTCTTCCACGATGGAGGATTTTCATTCACCGGCGTTACACAGGCTGTCATTGAACAAATGGAAAAATAAAACTGAAATGATATGAAATGGAGAGATTATTTGGGTTATATCGGAGTCGTTACAGGTTCTTTGACGTTTGTGCCTCAGGTCTGGATGGCCTGGAAAACCAGGTCTGTTGGTGATTTATCTATTTGGATGATACTGATTCTGCTCGTCAATGTTATCATCTGGCTCATTTATGGCATCACTGGAAAGGACAAGGCCATGATCATGGCCAATTCTATTATTTTGGTGCTTTCACTGTTGATGTTGTATTTCAAACTGACTTTTTAGCAAGACGATTTAGCGAGACCTTCTCAATACGCGAAAAGCCACCCTCTGGGTGGCTTTTCGCGTATTGAGATATTTTAATATTCATCTTCATTGAAGAAGAAGTCATCCTGGCTTGGATAATCAGGCCAAATGTCATCTATCGCTTCAAAGATGTCTCCCTCGTCTTCGAGCTCCTGAAGGTTTTCAATAACCTCAATAGGAGCGCCGCTCCTGATGGAATAATCAATCAGTTCATCCTTGGTAGCTGGCCAAGGTGCGTCTTCTAAATATGATGCTAATTCGAGTGTCCAGAACATAGGGTTATGTTTTAGAATTTCGGCAAATGTAATGGTTAATTTGATATATCCAAATCCCAAGATATCAACAGATTTACAGGATAGTAAACAGTTGTTTGATTAACTTCAATTGAAATTTCCCCATTATGCTCGAAGCCAAAGGAATAATCAAATATTATGGCAGCCTTGAAGTGCTCAAGGGGGTAGACATTTCTATTCACAAAGGAGAAATAGTGAGCATTGTAGGGTCTTCAGGTGCAGGCAAAACAACCCTGTTGCATATCTTGGGTACATTGGACAGCCCCGATAAAGGCGAGTTGTATTTTGAGGGCAAGAGAACCGACCAGCTCAAAGGAAAAGCATTGGCTGCCTTCAGGAATCAGAACATTGGATTTGTATTTCAGTTCCATCATTTGCTCCCTGAATTTTCCGCTTTGGAAAACATCTGCATGCCGGGCTGGATCGCCGGAAAAAAAAGCAGTGCATTGGAGAAAAAAGCCCTGGCATTGATGGACAGGTTAGGTATCGCAGAAAGATCCAGCCACAAGCCCTCTGCACTTTCCGGAGGAGAGCAACAACGTGTGGCTGTTGCAAGAGCCCTGATCAACGACCCTGGGATTGTTTTTGCAGATGAGCCAACTGGCAACCTCGATTCTGCCAACGCAACCTCACTGCACCAACTTTTTCAACAATTAAGGGACGAACTGAACCAGACCTTTGTCATCGTAACCCACAATGAGGAGCTGGCTGCCATGAGCAATAGAACAGTTCACCTGCGGGATGGAAGATGGGGCAACTGATGGCTAAACCCTTGGTTTCCACGGAATTTCTTCAGCGTTAAGGTGTAGCGCAATGTATCTCCCCAACATGAAAAGATAATCACTGAGTCTGTTGATGTACTGAACTATTAAATTATCGTGCGGTTCTTCGGAGACCAACAGGGCAACTACCAGCCTTTCGGTTCTCCTGCAAACACAACGGGCAATATGGATGTGGGATACTGTAGGGTGGCCTCCTGGCAATATAAAGAATTGCAATGGCGGCAAACTGGCATCCATCCTGTCCATTTCATTTTCTAGCAAAAGCACATCTTCAACAGTCAGGTCAGGAATTTTCATTTTGGTTTCCTTTTCTGGGTCGCAAGCCAAGGCAGAACCGATGGTGAAAAGCCTGTCCTGAAGTTCTTTCAGGATGTTTTTGGTATGCTCATCTTGGATCAGGTCCCTGCAGAGGCCGAGATGGGAATTGAGTTCATCTACTGTCCCATACGCCTCAATCCTTTCGTGGGCTTTGGATACCTTGGTTCCACCAATCAGCGAAGTTGTTCCTTTATCCCCCGTTTTTGTATAAATCTTGAATGCCATCTTCACAATTGGTTTCTAAGATAATGTGACAATGAGGGTTTTGTTCACCGCAGTGTTGTTTTTTTTTACACAACGCTGGCTGCGTCTCTTATTTTATCGCTTTCAAGCATGCCATCCCTGAGCCTGATGACCCTTTTGGCATAGTTGGAAATGTCTTCCTCATGCGTAACCAGTACTACGGTATTGCCTTCATCATGGATCTGGGCAAAAATATTCATGATTTCATAAGAGGTTTTGCTATCCAGGTTACCGGTGGGTTCATCGGCAAGAATAATGGAGGGATTGTTGACCAATGCCCGGGCAATGGCAACCCTTTGGCATTGCCCACCGGAAAGCTCGTTGGGTTTGTGGTGGCTCCTGTCCGACAGGTCCACCTTGCGCAAAACTTCATGGGCCATTTCCATTCTGGTTTTTTTGTTGATGCCTGCATAAACCAGCGGAAGGGCTACATTCTCCAATGCGCTCAATCGGGGAAGAAGGTTGAACTGTTGAAACACGAATCCAATTTCCTTGTTCCGGATGTCTGCCAGGCTGTTGTCCAGCATGGTACTCACATCATGGCCATTCAAAATGTATTTGCCTGATGAGGGAGAGTCCAGGCATCCGAGGATATTCATCAGGGTGCTTTTTCCTGAACCGGAAGGCCCCATCAGGGCCACATATTCATTGCGTTGGATGTCCAGGGAAATGCCTTTCAGCACCTGAAGCTCCTGCCTGCCCATGATATAGTTTTTCTTGATCTCTTCGAGGTGGATGACTAAATCAGACATGGTATTATTTTTTGATCACTTTGGGCACGGTGAAAAACGGCCCTTCAGTGGTGGGGGCATTCTTGAGTGCGGTTGCATTGTCTATAGACCCTTTGATCTCATCTTCACGAAGCCTGTTTCCGTCTGTTCCCATATGGGTCAGTGGTTGTACGCCTGTGGTATCGATTTCATTGAGTTTTTCAACAAAGCCAATCATCTGGGCAAGGTCTTCCTGAATTTCTGCCAGTTCCTGGTCATTGAATTCCAGCTTGGAGAGTTCTGCCAGTTTTTGGGTGGTTTCCTTGTTGAGTTCCATTTGTTCAATTTCATTGTAAAATTAATCCATTTCAACCCATTGCCTGTATTTTATTGATGAATGGAATGCCTGGTACGGGGGCGTCATCCCCTCCTTTACATTTATTATCTTTGCTGCATGAAAAACGGTAATGCGATCGTTATGAGCGGGATCAGGCCGACAGGCTTCCTGCACCTGGGAAACTATTTTGGTGCCATGCGCAACTACGTAAAATTACAGGATGAGTACACCTGCTATTTTATGGTGGCAGACCTGCATGCCCTTACAACACACCCGGATACCAAAGAACTCAAAGAAAACGTACACCGTGTACTGGCAGAAAACATCGCTTGCGGAATCGATCCGGATAAGGCAGCTTTGTATTGCCAAAGCCACATACGGGAGACCTCCGAACTTTATTTGTACCTCAACATGTTGGCCTATTTGGGCGAACTTGAAAAGACAACCACCTTCAAAGACAAGGCAAGGTTACAACCGGATAACATCAATGCAGGTTTGCTGACCTATCCGGTACTGCAAGCCGCAGATATCATTCTTCACCGTGCTACCTGGGTGCCTGTTGGCAAAGACCAGGAACAGCACCTGGAGATGGCAAGGAATTTTGTCAAGCGCTTCAACCACCGCTATGGAGAAGTTTTTCCAGAGCCATTGGCCTATAATTTTGGGGAAGACCTGGTAAAAGTGCCCAGCTTAGACGGAACAGGTAAAATGAGCAAGAGCGAAAACCAGATGGCCACCCTTTACCTTGCCGATGGGGATGATGTGATCAGAAAAAAAGTGATGAAGGCCAAAACAGATGGTGGGCCAACCAGCCTTACCATGCCCAAACCCGACTACATTGAAAATATATTTCAATTGATGCGCCTGGTCAGTGCAGCAGATGTTGTTGCATCCTTTGAGGGTTCCTACGACAACTGCAGCATTCGCTATGGCGACATGAAAAAGCAATTGGCGGAGGATATGGTTGCTTTTATCTCACCCATCAGGGAAAGGGCCGAGTCCATCAGGAATGATTCAAAATACCTGGAAGACACCATGCAGCTGGGTGCCGAGAAGGCCAGGAAAAGCGCTGTTGCAACCATGGACCTGGTGCGAAATGCAATGGGTTTGGTTTATTGAAAATGAATATGTATTTTGTCTCACCGTTAAAAGCCGGTTAGAACCAGAATATTATGGCCAAACCTAGAAAACCAAAACATGTTGCAATAGCAGGAAATATCGGTGCTGGGAAAACAACCCTCACGGAAATGCTTAGCAAACACTACAAGTGGATTCCACAGTTTGAGGACGTGGACCAAAACCCTTATCTGTTTGATTTCTATGAAGACATGCCCCGTTGGAGCTTCAATCTTCAGATCTATTTTCTCAACAGCCGACTGAACCAGCTGATTGAGATCAGCAAGGGTACTGAAACAGTTATCCAGGACAGAACCATTTATGAGGATGCGTATATATTTGCGCCCAACCTCCATGAGATGGGCCTGATGAGCAAGCGTGATTTTGATAATTATTTCGATTTCTTTCAAAACCTCCGCCAAATGGTGAAGCCTCCAGATCTCATGATCTACCTCCAGGCTTCAGTGCCTACTTTGGTCGGCCAGATCCAGAAACGGGGAAGGGAGTATGAGGAAAATATTCGCCTTGATTACCTCAAGCGCTTGAATGAGTATTACAACAAATGGAGTGAAGGGTACAAGGAAGGACCTTTGCTGGTCATCAATGTAGACAAGACCAAGTTTGTTGAAAATGAAGAGCATCTTGGAGAAATCATCGCAAAGATTGATGCTGAGCTCTATGGGCTTTTCTAGTTTTCGTTAAAAAACGGGCTCAGCCCTTCAAGGAGACTTTTTTGGTTCAAGGCCGCCGATGCTTTGATCAATTCCATTACCGCCAACCTGCCTTCTTGGCCGAGTGCAAGGGAAAATTCGTTGACGTAAAGGCTGATATGGTTGCGCATCACTTCCTCATTCATCTCTTTTGCATTTTCAGTTACAAAAGCAGGCAATGCATCGGCATGATCATTGGCAAAGGCCAAACTCCTGTTGATTACCCTGTTGATTTTGGTGGCAAGATCAAGGTCGAACAATCTTCTCACCAAGATCCCACCGAGTGGAATGGGAGCACCTGTCCGTTTTTCCCAAACATCTCCCAGGTCTGAAAGCTTATTGAGCCCTTTTTGCTGGTAGGTGAACCTGTTTTCATGGATGATGACACCCGCATCAACCTCATCATTGATCACCATGTCTTCAATCACATGAAAGGGGACGAAGGTTTTATTTTTTATCTCCGGATAGGCAAGGGAGAACAGTAAATGAGCGGTTGTATTGATGCCGGGGAGGGCAACACGAATCTTCGATAAATCAATTTCCTCATCATGTCCGATATTTTTTGATACAAAAAGGGGGCCCACTCCTTTTCCAAGGGCACTGCCTGCTTCAAGGATTCTGTACTGGTGCAGCAATTGAAAAACAACTCCATAGCTCACCTTGCTGATGTCCAGGGATCCTTCAATGGCCAGTTGGTTCAGGGTTTCCACGTCTTCCAGGCGGGGCATGAATTCCAATCCCTCGGTATCAATTTTGCCATGGAGCATGGCATCAAAAATATAGGTGTCATTGGGGCAAGGTGAAATTCCCAAACTCAGTTTCATGGCAGTTGGATCTTGTTGATAAGGTTGATGCAGGCATTTGTTGCGGCAAGCAATGCTTCAGGGATTTTCCATTTCCTCTTATCACGCTCTCCAACCAGGTTGGAAATCCCCCTGATCTGGATAAAGGGAATCTGTTGCATGGTACAAACATAGTGAAGTGATGCGCCTTCCATGGATTCAATGGCTGCTTTGTATTTTTCTGTAAATAAGTTTATTTTTTCTGTTGAGGTGCTGATTTCATTCACGGATACAGCCGAAACGGCTGGCAGTGAAACAGCCTCCATCAGGATGTCATGATGGTTCACAATGGCTCCCTGCTCAAAAGGGGGCATGTTTTTTTCTGCCAGCCCCAATTCGAATACATCGTGGTAGCCATTATTTTCATAAACCCCCATGTCTGCCAATATCTCTTTTCTGACAGTTACCGCTGTTCCCAATACCAGTGAAGGGTTAAAGCTGCCGGCAATGCCAATCTGGATGATCAAGTCTGGCTTTGACATGGCAATCAATTGCATGATGGCATACGTGGAAGGCAAGAGCCCCACACCGGTGACTGCAGTTTGGACCATCAAGGATGGACGGGCAAAGGAGATTTCCTTTATGCCCGTAAGCTCTCTCTCTGTTGCCGCGATAACCAAGACATTCATTCGGTAAAGTTCATCAATTCTATCGAATAGCATCCATTATTGGGCCTGGATTCATATTTCAAGCGGAATTTTTGATAATGCTGCTTAACTTTGCACCCCTAACAAACATATGCCAACATTTTATTTGACCAGACGGGAACATTTTAACGCAGCACACAAGCTGTACAATCCTCAATGGACAACTGAGCAGAACGATGCTGTTTTTGGAAAATGCGCCAATGAAAACTGGCATGGGCATAATTTTGAACTTTTTGTGACGGTCAAGGGTGCTCCTGATCCAGATACTGGGTTCATTGTTGACGCCAAACTGCTCAGTAAAATCATCAAGGAATTTGTTGTGGATGTACTGGATCACCGCAACCTCAACCTGGATATACCTTTTATGCAAGGGAAGATCTGTTCCATAGAGAACCTGGTCTTTGAAATTTGGGGCCAATTGGCACCACATATGCCCAAAGGTGTCCAGCTTCACTGCATCAAATTGGTTGAAACACCCCGCATCTTTGTGGAGTATTTTGGAGATTAGCGTCCAGCGGTCAAACAATGCCTCTTCCGTTGCGTTATTCTTTTATCACCTTAAATTCTATTGGTATATGGGCGAAAAAGTGGCAGTTTACAGAGAAGAACATTTTAATGCAGCACACCGGTTGAACAATGCTGCCTGGAGTGCTGAGCAAAACAAACTTATTTTTGGGAAATGCAACCTGCCCAATTACCATGGTCACAATTATGTGATAATTGTAAAAGTGGTTGGTGAAGTGGATCCTGAAACAGGATATGTCATTGACATGAAAGTCCTCTCAGACCTGATTGCTGAAAATATCCTGGACAAATTTGATCACAAGAACCTGAACCTCGATGTACCAGCCTTTGCGGACCTGAATCCTTCTGCTGAAAACATTGCCATCGTCATCTTTGGGATTTTGAGGCCGCTGATCAATGAACATTTGGACCTACAGGTGCGTTTATATGAAACACCCCGAAATTTTGTGGAATATCCCTACCAATTAAAATAACAACATGGCATATACCAAGATAGAACAATACGATGAAAAGGTTACTTCAGGTCTTATTGAACATTACAGAGGCTCGATAGGATTGCTGGGTGAGGATCCTGATCGGGAGGGACTTGTTAAAACTCCTGAGCGGGTGGCCAAGGCCATGCAGTTCCTGACGCAGGGCTATCAAATTGATCCTAAGGTTATCCTGAACTCAGCAAAATTTCACGAAGACGTGAGTGAGATGGTTATCGTAAAAGACATTGAATTGTACAGTTTATGCGAACACCACATGTTGCCGTTTTTCGGCAAGGCCCATATCGCCTATATCCCCAATGGTTGGATCACAGGCCTGAGCAAGATTGCAAGGGTAGTTGATACCTATAGCAGGAGGTTGCAGGTGCAGGAAAGGCTGACAACCCAGATCCGTGATGTCATTCAGCAAACCCTGAACCCGCTTGGCGTCGCAGTAGTTATTGAGGCTTCTCACCTCTGCATGATGATGAGGGGAGTTCAAAAACAAAACTCAGTAACCACTACTTCTGCATTTTGTGGAGAATTTGAGAAAAATGAGACAAGAAGCGAATTCATCAGGCTGATTGGCTCCAAGTTGCACTAATTATTCAGTATTGATAGGTAAAAGGACGGTAGGTGTTAACCAGGCGCCCATTTTTTCAATAGGTTTATTTACCTTCACAGAACAATACCTATGATACACGCTTACGTTTTTCCGGGGCAGGGCTCGCAGTTTCCAGGAATGGGGAAAGACCATTATGAGGGCAATGCATTCGCCACAAGATTTTTTGAACAGGCGAATGATATTTTAGGCTTCAGGCTTTCTGATATCATGTTCAATGGAACAGATGAAGACCTGAGGCAGACAAAAGTTACGCAGCCCGCCATATTCCTTCATTCTGTCATCGCTTATAAAATGATTGAATCTGCATCCCCCCACATGGTTGCAGGGCATTCCCTCGGGGAGTTTACCGCGCTGGTGGTCAATGGTACTTTGCCATTTGAAGATGCATTGAAGTTGGTGAGCATAAGGGCTATGGCCATGCAAAAAGCCTGTGAGGCCAATCCTTCTTCCATGGCAGCTGTCCTGGCGTTGGCTGATGATGTGGCTGAAAGGGTCTGTCATGAGATTCAGCAGGAAACTGGGGAAATAGTCGTTCCAGCCAATTATAATTGCCCCGGTCAGTTGGTGATCAGTGGATCGAATGCAGGCATTGATCTTGCTTGTGAAAGGATGAAGGCTGCAGGAGCAAAAAGGGCGATAAAATTGCCAGTGGGCGGTGCATTCCATTCTCCTTTGATGGCACCTGCAAAAGCAGAGTTGGCAAAGGCCATTCTTTCAACATCCTTTCATCGCCCCATTTGTCCGGTATACCAGAATGTTGTCGCAAAGGCGGTAACAGAACCTGAGGAAATCAAACAAAACCTGATTGACCAATTAACTGGGCCTGTCCGCTGGACACAAACCATTGAAGCCATGATCTTGGATGGGGCCACCAGCTTTAGTGAGGTTGGGCCTGGGAAAGTTTTGCAGGGATTGATTTCCAAGATCAACAAGACCATTTCTGTTGAATCATTGAATTGATCTCTTTGGATATTGGCTATGCCTGAGCAACAGGTCCTCCAAATTGGAAAGGAATCTGTACTTCTTCAAAGTCTTTTATTTTGCCATGCGCATCCTCAAATTTATTGAGGTTGTCTTCCAATGCAT
>Ga0209550_10001034_pt1 | contig 26789 bp, 27 predicted proteins | sample LauGreSuBDMM15SN_2_FD_187567 | JGI IMG/M metagenome (GOLD analysis project Ga0209550, IMG submission 187567) | Freshwater lake microbial communities from Lake Michigan, USA - Su13.BD.MM15.SN (SPAdes) (version 5) | ecosystem: Environmental > Aquatic > Freshwater > Lake | place: Lake Michigan... | reverse complement strand
AAATGCATGATGTTATTTATAATAATGAAATATACCATGATTATTGTTTTCAAAAATATAATCATGATGTTATTTATAATGATAAAATATACCATGATTTTTGTTTTAAAAAATATATTGATTCTTTACAAGTATCAAACACCAATTTTAACGACAAAAAAAAATAGTATGAATTTCACATACGATGGTCTTAGTTCATTGTTTTATCTTTAAAGTAGGCATTTTAAATACGCGTTGCTCTAATACATCTATTAATAATATCAGTAGTTGATATACCATTTGTATATTGTAAATAACGCATTATACCTCTATCTATTGCAATTTTAAAAAATTCTGCTTGTTCAGAATCATTACCATGAAAAACAAGATCTATATTATTTGAATCGATAAATTCATTTGTTAAATAAAGAACAGCTGGTATGACTTTATTTACATATTTACAAGAACTAACTATATTAACTCTTTCAAAAAAAGTCAATATAGGTGTTCTTTTATAAGATTCAACATCTTTATCTAGAACAACACCTGCAATCAAAAATATTTCACATTCACCATATTCTTCTTTAGTTAAATTTAATGCTTGAATAAACATATTTACATGACCAAAATGAAATAAATCAAATACTCCATCTACATAAATTGTAACAGTTTTCATATATATATTTATATATATAAAAATTGATATTTTTATAATTATTATTATTTAATACATTTTGTTTAATTTATAAATGTCGTATATTAATGCTATTTCTTATGGAATTACGATTAATTCCATAAAAGTTAATGATCTTATTAAAATCATGTGTCGTTATCATCAATACTTTATTTACCGTTATGATGGTATTGTAAATGCTATTGAATGTAAATCATTATTCGGTAAAAGATATATCGAAAAACAAGATTTTGATAAAGATAACTCAACCCCATCCCGTTTCTCTAATAAATATGTTAGTGAAATTATCGTTCATAAGTTTACTTTAGTCCAAGATGAAGATGAAGATGAAAATGAAGAACTACCACAACAATATAAATATTATAAGGATTTTAATGATATTCTGTTAGAAAATATTTGTACTATCGATAATAAATCGTTTGATAATTATAATTATGATATAGGTGTATCTGCATATAAAATTAATAGATTCAAATATACAGACGATGATGTCATATTTTTACCAATATCCCAAATAATATGTTCAAAGGATATTTCAGATTTAGATAGTTATAGAACTGAATCTATAATGGAATCTACTAAACCATATGTTATGTTACCTCCAATAAATGTAACACATACATTTAGATTATCTGATATGTTTATGGTTTATGATGGTGAACATAGGTTTAACATGAGTAAAGAATTAGGATATACACATATACCAGTTATTATTAATAATTAAAAAGTTGAAAATATTATATATTAATTTATACTTATTGTTATTTGTATAAATCTAAATTAATGATTTTAACTTATTCAAATGTAAACCCAACTTTAAAGCCTGAAAAATATGATAAAGCTAATTTTGATATTGGATTTTTTAGTTGTCATAAAAAAGTCATACATAATACTGATAATTTTGAGACAAATGTTAATAAATTAATAACTAATAAAAAATCTTATGGAAATGTTAAAACCGAATTTTATAATAAAGATTTTGGACCTTGTGAATATTATCATAATGGTTATATTCATTATTTATTGGCTGCATATGAACAAGATGTAGGTATTGAAGTTGGACCACATTATTTTTGGAATGTAATAATACATCAATTATCTGCCTACAACCTCGCCAGCGGGAATGCAGCTGGCTGCAACCTAATTGATTTAATCCAAGATAACAAAAAAATTAATATTAGTTTCCTTCAAGATGAAATAGATATATTACAATATGTAAATGCTGTAAAAAAATTAATTCCTGATGAAGAAACATATAATATGTTTTTTCCGCAATGGTCAAATGAATTAAATAAACCATATTATAATGAATCAATGCATGGATTATTTGCAGATATGGTTAAAGAGTATGATGGATGTTATATATTAGGTTGTTCAATTCCAGCCATAAAAGTATTAGGTAATCAAGAAGATTGGACTTTATTAAAAAATTCTGTAGATAAATTAAACGATGTATTTAATTTAGAATACATTAAACAAGTTAAATTATATATAGATAAATTAGAACATTCATGGTTTGAAAAAGATACATGGTTAAACTTTTTTAAAGTTAAATACTGTGGTTCTGGATCTCAAGAAGGATTAATTGGAGACATTAGAAATTTACTAATATACAAAGATGAATTATTATTAAGTGATTTACCAAATATGATTTCTAAATTTGCATATATAAATGAAGATAATTTTCCATATACAGAATGTTTTTTTTGTTCAGGTATTGTTGGTTCTAATATCAAAGTTATTGATAATCAAACATTTTTAATCCCTGAATATGATTATGCAATTACCTATAAAAATGAATCAGTTTTAGATTTAATAGAAGAAAATATTGTAGATATTAATGAATTTATGATCAATTTTTATAAGTTAAAAAGATTACATGCATTATCATTAAATAAACATCATGGTAATAATATTGATATGGAAGATTTCAAAAGTAATATTTGTAATATATGGTTTCAAGATACAATCATTCAAAATAAAAAAATTGGATTCATAGATAATTTTGTATTAAATTATAATAATTATCAATTATATAAAAAATATGCATTTAAATATTATGACTTCTTATTAGATGATACCCAATTTAGTAGATTTATTAATACATTTAAATTTATTGAAAATAATTTAAAATACTGTCAAGTAGATATATCTGAATATATTGTGGGTACATTAGATTTTGAAATTTATAATAAATATTATAAAATCTTAAATGAAAATGATAAATTACTATTTTTAAAATTTATTGCACTTAATTGTAATTTTGCAATTGGATTTAAAAAGTATAATTTAAAATTTCACCCATTTTATAGATTCGATGAATCTATGAATGAATATTTCAGAAATGAATTTAAAAAATATTTTTATAAAGATTTTGAAAATATCTTAAGACAAGATTATACTTATTATTTAAATAATCTAAAAGGTATTGAATATAATGCTAGACATTTAACTGTTTTTAGACATAATATTTTAAAAGAATATCCAGCTACATCCCTGCCGGCAAGGGTGCAGTCTAGTGTTGTATAAAAATTGATATTTAAATTTATTTCTTTATTTTTAACAATAACAATATTAAATATATTTATGGAAAATATTAGATCTGATTATGAAGTTAATTTTGGTATTAATGATAATGATAATTATAAAAAATATGATCAAAGTGAATGGATGAATCCACCAAAAAGAGTAAAAGATGAATATTATTGGTTACGAAATGATGATAGATCTAATAAACAAATTATACAATTTTTAAAGGATGAAAATAATAAATTTGATGAATGTATTAATAAAGAATTGAGTGAACAATTATATCAAGAAATAAAATCATATGTTAATGAAAATTATGATACATTACCATTACCACATGGTGAAGGAGGATGGAAATCAAAATATTATTATTTTGTAAGGACTATTCAGGGTAAAAGTTATAATATACATATGCGTAAAAATATAGAAACTTTACAAGAAGAAATATTATTAGATGAAAATATTTTAGCGGAAGGTCATAATACGTTTGATTTAAATAATTTTGAAATATCTTATGATCATAAATATTTAAGTTATGGTATAGATTTAGATGGTGATGAAAATTATAAATTAGTAATTCAAAATATCAATACAAAGGAAATAATAGATCATAAAATACCAGAGTTACCATATTGCATATATTTTTGGCATTATAATCAAGATGAAAAAAAACATTATATTTTATATACTTTAGCAAATGAAACTAGAAAAACTCATCAAGTGTATAGATATGATTTTTATACAAAAGAGAATATTAAAATATATGAAAATTTAGATCCATTAAAAGAAGTAGGTATAACTATATCAAGTGATAAAAAATATTTTATTGTTTCGGCCGATAGTTTTGACACACATGATAAATATATTTTAAAAAATGATTTATCTCTTAAACAAGTTATTTCAGCAGCATCCCCGCTGACGAGGTTGCTGCCAGAAGAATTAAATCATAAATATTCAATTGAACATCATAACGGTAACTTATTTTTTATAACAAATAAAGATGGTGCTACAAATTTTAAAATAATGAGAACAACAACTGAAACTATATGTGAATGGAAACCATTTATTGAATATGATAAGGAAATTAACATATTAGATATTAGTGTTTTAAAAGATTATTTAATAATATCATATATAAAAAATGGTGATAAAAAATTAAAAGTTATACCTACTTATGATGATTATAATTTAAACAATTCATATGATATTGTAATTCAAAATATTGATTCTATTTCTATGATTTCATTAGATATCTATGATACAGATGAAATAATTATTACATATAATACATTAAATATGCCAACAACGGTGACAAAATATAATCTTATAACTAAAGAATATAATATTCTTAAAATTAAAGATGTTCCAAATTATAATTATAAATTATATGAAACTAAACGATTATATGCACAATCTCATGATAATGTAATGGTGCCTATTTCAATTGTATATCGTAAAGATAAATTAGAATTTGGTAAAAATAAATTATATCTATATGGATATGGTTCATATGGTCATACTGTAGATCAAACATTTAACTATCAAATTATACCATTATTAGATCATGGCTATATATATGCAATTGCACATGTTAGAGGTGGTGGATTTTTAGGAACAGAATGGTATGAATCTGGAAAAATGTTAACAAAAAAGAATACATTTTTTGATTTTACAGCATGTGCAGATTATTTAATAAATAATAATTATACATATAAAAAAGGTATAGTAATAGAAGGTGCATCTGCAGGTGGTTTATTAGTAGGTGCATCAATGATTTTAAGACCAGAATTATTTAATATAGTAATTGCGAATGTTCCATTTGTTGATGTATTAAACACAATGGCAGATCCAAGTATACCATTAACATGTCCTGAATGGGAACAATGGGGTAATCCAAATATAGAGAAATTTTATAATTATATGAAAGAGTATAGTCCATATGATAATATAAAAGAAAATGGTAATTATCCACATATTTTAGCATTAGCAGGTTTAAATGATCCTAGGGTCCAATATTGGGAACCTGCTAAGTTCATAGCAAAATTGAGATATTTAGATAATAATGGTAATTATAAACTATTAAAAACTGAAATGGAACAAGGACATTTTGGAAACACAGATAGATATAAATATATGAAAGAAAAAGCAACTATATATGCTTTTGTTTTTAAAACTTTTGAATAAAAGATATTTAACTATTATTTTATTAATTTAATTGAGTATTAATTGTTTTGGCATACGCAATATTACGCCCACAAAGTGGGCGTATGAAATGAGAAAAAGTGTAAAGAAACAAATTTCTATATCACATAGTTGTTTATATACAATTTATTCTTGTATAAATGTTATAAAAACAATGTTACATATATTAATTATATATATGTTCTTTGGTAAATTAGGCAATGTTTTATTTTTTTTTGTATCTATTATGTATTTGTATCTTTTTATTAATGCAAAAAAAGATTTATATATACAAAAATCATTTAGTACTTTTTATAAGGCCAAAAATATTAATCAATATAAATATATTAATCATTTAAATGATCCAGATACAAAAATAGTATTTGCTATTGGACCAGCCGGAACTGGAAAAACTTTATTAGCATGTAATACTGCTATACATCAGTTAAAAACACAAATAATTAATAAAATTATTATTACTAGACCAACAATTGCTGTAGAAGAAGAAGATTTAGGTTTTTTACCAGGAAATATTCAAAAAAAAATGGATCCATGGACACGTCCAATATTTGATATTTTTACAGAATATTATTCTCAAAATGAATTAAATAAAATGATAACAGATAATATTATTGAAATATCTCCATTAGCATATATGAGAGGTCGTACATTTAAAAATTCATTTATTATTGCAGATGAAATGCAAAATAGTTCCCCTAATCAGATGTTAATGTTAATGACGCGAATAGGATTAGGTACTAAAATGGTTATAACAGGTGATTTAGAACAATCCGATAAAGATATTTATAATAATGGATTAATTGATTTTATAAATAAATTTAAATTATATGAACCTTATTATTATAATTTAAAAAAAACAGAACTAATTAAAAATGATAATAACACTAAATCTGACATAACACATTATAATATGGGTATAAAATTAGTAAAAATGGAAAAATCAGATATCGAACGTAATCCGATTATTATAACATTACTTGATATTTATAATACATCTAATATAAAAAATGAAACAACTATTAATAAAGTAATATCAAAAGAAAAAAATAATACATTAGAAAGTGATGATAATAAAGAGAAAAATATAAATAAAAATAATGATGCTGCTTTGATACCATTAGAACATTATGTAAAACTAAAAAATTAATATTAATATAATTAATTATTTTAAAGATGTTATAAAAAACATGATATTTTCATCAGTAAAGATTTTATTATTTTGAATACAATCTTTAAAATATAATAAAAAATCAATTAATGGTTTTCTTTTAATTTCACATTCTTTATCAAAATATTCATTTTGGATTGGAAAAAAAGTCAATCTTATTAATTTATCATAATAATGATCAATCATTGATATACTATTACCAGTATATGAATTATAACGTTTTAATGAGGCTATTTCATAAATATGAGATTCAGATAATGGTATTATTGTAGTTGGAAGATATAGTTTACTTTTTGCTGTTTTATTATATTGATAACAACGTTCGATACCAACTATTCCTATAGCTTCAATTCTATCGGCATATCTTGGAATTAAATACCATTCTGGCAAATCAGTTGGTATATTATCTGCATTTTTTGATGATGAAACTAAATCGACAATTTTAACAACAATTTCTATATCATTATCTGAATCATTACAAGAATGCATTATATAACGTAAATTTTCATAATTAGTATTTAATGGGAAAAATTTTTTGTCATCAACATCATGTAATAATGCACCTAGTAAAACTAATTTATGATCATGATCATTTAAACAATAATAATTTAATGCTTTTTGTGCATTATTCATTACAGAAATACCATGATCAATACCATGTGATTTACAAACATTATTTGCACTTAATATATCATTAAGTATATTAATATATTTATCCATAATTATAATTTATAATAAATTATTTACACTGGTATAAATATTAATCAATTTTTTATTGATATTTATAATAATTAATTTATAGGGAAGTTAAATTAATTTAATTATTAATAATTAAATTTTAAGACCTATTATAAGTTTTATTGTCAAATGTTAGTTTAATTACAATTAGAATAGCACTTAACAATAAAACTTATAATTCATAGTATATTATAAATAAATAAATAAATTAATTCAAAATTAGATTAAAGAAAATCTATTAACATTATAAAAATTGATTTTTGTATATTTTGATTTAAATAAATAAATATATATATATATAATATAATATGAATTACAAGTTTGGTTCTGTCTTTGCAGTTTTTGTTATCCTAGTAAATCTAGGAGTAACACTCGCTAATAATCATCCATTTTTCGAATGGTTTGATTCTGTCAAAAATAATGATCTTTATAGATTAAGATCAGTCGAAAAAGTTTTCGATAATTGGGTATCTAATGATAAATTTATTGAATTAGTTAATAATCAAAATCTAACATATACTTTAGGTCACAATCTATATTCAGGATTAAACTCTGGAGAATTTAATGAATTTATGGGATTTAAAAATAATGAATTATATTTACAAGAAAAAGGATTAAGAGGTTTAAATAATATTGTATCCGAAAATATAGACGTATCATCATTACCTACTTCTATTGATTGGACTGTAAAGGGTGCAGTTACACCTGTCAAAGATCAAGGTCAATGTGGATCATGTTGGTCTTTCTCAACAACTGGTGCTTTAGAAGGTGCTTATGAAATTAAATATGGTTCTCTTGTTAGTTTTTCTGAACAGCAATTAGTAGATTGTGATTTAGGCGCACGTCTAAACCATGGTTGTAATGGTGGTTTAATGGATTCTGCTTTTTCATGGATTGGTAGTAATGGTGGATTATGTACTGAATCAGATTATCCTTATTTTTCTGGAACTACTAAAACTAATGGTGTATGTCAAACATCATGTAAATCAGTAAGTGGTTCCAAAATTGTAAAATATGTTGATGTTACTCCTAATAGTGATACCGCTATGATGTCTGCATTAGCACAACAACCAGTTTCAATTGCAATCGAAGCTGATCAATCTGCATTTCAACTTTATAAATCTGGTGTATTTTCTGGAACATGTGGTACTAATTTAGATCATGGTGTTTTAGTTGTTGGATATGGTACTGATAACGGACTTGACTTCTACAAAGTTAAAAATTCATGGTCAACTAGTTGGGGTGAAAATGGTTACATTAAATTAGGAAGAGGATCACAATATAATAACGGTGCTGGACAATGTGGTATTCTTATGGAAGGATCATATCCAGTAGTATAAATCAACAAACAATAAATTATTTTACATGAAGCTCCCTTCAAATTAATATTATTATAAATTCATCATAATATTAATTTTTTTTATATTCCATAAAGTTTAAATAATAGTCCCCTGTAGATGATTCATATTTAATTGTTTTTATAAATTTAAATCCAATATTTTCATAACATTTAATAGCAGGTATATTGTCAGGATCAACTTCTAATTCATAAATATTAAATTGTTTTTTTGTTAAACTTATTAAATTATTTATATTTGTTTGACATATTTTTTTGCCTCTATAATTGGGATTAGTATAAACCATATTAATATATGCATTATTTTGTTCAGTATTGTATATTAATCTGCTAGTTGAAATTATTTCATCTTCTAAACAAATTACATAAAAAATATTTGTATGTGGATGCATTTTAATGTTTTCTTTAATTAAATTATATACATCAAAAGTTTCAATTTTTCTTAAAGATGCAATAGATTTAGCAAATGATTCAAAAATTAGTTTAGGTTTAGTTTTCATTAATTTTATAAGACCATTAATATTAAATATAATTGATTTATATTTAATACTATCAATAATTAATTCTTTTATTTTAATCATAATTTTAATACATATTTTAATTATTTAATTTAAAAAAAAATTAACTAGAAACTGATGTTGGTGATACAAATTGATTCATAAGTACAAATTAATCTATAGGAATATAATAATGTTGTATCATAATTAAACTTTTTATACAAATACTACAAAATATATGACCACGTTGTATTAGTACTGTATAAAGTGATACAATTTTATAAAAATAGCAGGATATACTAATTTTAAAAAATTGAAATTTAATATTATAATATATTTAATTAATTTTGATTAGTAAAAGGAAATATAAAAATGAAATTTATTAACACCTACACTAGTGTCACAGAAAACAATACAGATACAGATACAGCTATAGCTATAGCTAATAATAACAGTATACCAGTAATTGAATCATCTACTAAATATATTGCTTTTGATAAAATTATTGGAATATCTGATATTAACTTATCAGATAAAAATATATTCGCAATATCAAGTACAATGGGCGGTTCAAGAGGTCTAACAGAAAATGAAAATCAAGATAAATTTTGTTATCAAACAGTTAAGAGAATTAAAAATAATGATTCTTATGAAACAGTTGATGAAATAAAAGTAATTATGGTTTGTGACGGTCATGGAACATATGGTAAGATATATGCTGATATACTCGTTAACAAATTTTTTGACATAATCATAGCAAACTTGCATGAAATTATAGAAAATCCAAATGATCATGTTTTGTTAAAAAGTTTATTTGTTAATTTTAATCACAACGAATTCTATGACAAATATAGATATTCAATAGGTGGTTGTACATGCACATTAATTATTGATACAAATGAATTTACAATGTGTGCAAATATTGGTGATTGTGATGCACATATTAAATATGAAGGAAGTGATAAATCAATTCAATTATCACAAAATCAGTCATTAATGAATATAGATGAGGTTAAACGATTGTATGCTATAGGATCCCATATTAATATTAGATATACTATGAGGCCATTTAATAGATCAACTGATAAACCTGAATACAGATTTGCTGAAGAACAATTAGTTTGGATAAGAAATGAATCTGGTGAAATAACTTTTAATGATACAAGTACTCAGCCACGAATATTTTATAATAATGCAAAAGAAAATATTGCAATGTATATTCATAATGATAATAATGAAGTTAAATCAAATTGCGCAAGATCATTTGGTGATTTTCAAAATCAATATGTTATTGCAGAACCAGGTGTTAAAATAATTTATCATCAAAAAAGTGATGATATAGACGACTTAGTCGACGGAATAACCTCGAGACATAATATTCCATACAAAATAATTACTGGTTCAGATGGATTTTTTAATTGTTATACAAATGAAGAATTTGAACAATTATGTTTATTAAGTCCAGAAAAAATTATTGCACATGGAATTGAACAAGTCGATAAAACATTTGGCAAAAAATATGCTGATAATACAACAATTGTTGTAATAAATAGTTCAATAAATTAATACTAATAAACTAAAAAAAGTTTTAATTATAATAAGGAAAATATGGTACCTTATTATAATTAATTTAATTTAATATATTTTATTTTATAAAGTAATTATCTTTTATTTTTTAGATTTTTTAGATTTTTGAGGGGCAGCAACTTTACGTTTCTTTTGTGGTATTTCATCATCTTCATCTTCATCATCTTCATCGTCATTGCCAGTAGTGACTACATTCAATAAATCCATTAATCCATTACCAGTATTATTTGATTGACTTTGTTTTTCTAGATTTTTTTTTAGTTTTAATGCACCTGCTTTAAGTTCTTTGTCTGAAATTTTAAATGTTGAATCATGATCTTCATATCGTGGACGTTTAACTCTATTAATGATAACATCAACAATTCCAAATTCTAATGCTTCATCAGCTGTCCAGAAAATATCATGTTTTAGAATGCTTTTTAAATCTGTCTTACTTACTTTTGTGTTTTCACGATAAATAGTATAAATAACTTCCATTAATTTTCTTAGACTATGAATATTATCATCCATTTCGAACATTTTACCATGACAACCTGATGATAATTCATGAATTAGCATCATACCATTACTTGTAATTTTACGAGAGTCACATACGGTTGATATTAAAGTTGCAGCACTTGCTGCACAACCTTCAACTATACTTGTATACTTAAATTTACTACTTTGGATATGATCAACTACTGCAAGAGCTGAATGAACAGATCCGCCAGGAGAATTAATATAAATTTCAATTGATGGCAGATTTTCATGTGCGATGTCATATGTTAATCCTAGATTCTGTAATTTATATTCTACTTCTTTACATGATTCAATGAGTTCTTTACATGACTCATCAGTAACTTCTGACCAAAATCGTATTTTATTATAATCTGAATTTATTGGATCAGATTCTTTAAATAAAGATAGTGGAAAATTTGATTGTGATTCAGAATGATCTGATTTCATTCTATTTACAATATTATAATCGAATCCGTTTGTTGATTTGTTGGTAAAGGCTTTCATTAATAATGATTAATAGAACTAGTATTTATATACAATATAAATTATAATCAATTTTTTATTATTATTTTCTAAATAATAAATTATAAATATGTTAGAATATACTAATCTTTATTCACAAATTACTAAATCACAAGAAATATTAAAAGATATAGAAAATGTTAATTTAAATGACAAAGAGCAAAAAGCTAAATTTGTACCTGTAGTTTTATATATTTTATGTTTTATAAGTGCAGTTATATTAGCAATTAATTATTTTGATACTGTAGAAGGACCAGCTAAATATGCCTTTATCGCTTTAGCCGGATTTTTCAATATTCCATTTATTCTATTTTATTCAGTTTGGTATGTACAACTTAAAAATAATAAACCAGGATTAAGTAGTAAATCATCTAGTTCAAGTAAAGTAGCTAAACTTTAAAGCGTTATTTTTTAAGTAAAATTTTAAGAATATCATAATAACAACCATAAAAATAACAACACAAAAGTAAATAATAGTAAATTTTTCCTCTATTTTCATATTTATTTTCCAAATATAGTCCATATGAAAATATAACAATAAAACCAGAAATAATTCCAAACATTAATATATTGAATTCTTCATCTTTGTTTTGTGTACTATATATCACTTCTGGTGTTAAATTATATCGAATCGTTATAAACTTACCATATATTATCGCCACTAAAGCATGACCAAATTCATGTAAATATATTGATAATATATATATTAATATACCAATTATTAGTTCAGTGTGTTCCATAAATATAATTAACATATTATAATTTTAAAATTTTACTACATATAATCTTAATGGACAACATTGTTTTTCTAAATATGGTTGTGTCTTTAATCCTGATACAACCATATTATCAGGACATTCCATATCTCCAGTCCATATACAATCTCTATATTTAGTTAATACAAACATAGGTACAGTAATTGTTTTACCATTTATGCCTTGTGGACCTCTTTGTCCAGGTAATCCCATAATACCTTGAATACCTTGATTACCAGTAGCTCCTTTATCGCCTTCAGGACCAACTGGACCTTGTTTACCTTGATTACCTTTTATTCCTTTAGTACCCATATCACCTATAATACCTGTGTCAGGAATAACTGTTTTTTCACTATAAATTGTAATGTCAATATTTGGACCGTTCATTCCTATTGGCCCGCGAATTCCTAATTGACCATTTTTTCCTTGTTCACCTTGTAAACCTTTTGGAGCTTCATCAAATGAAAAAGAATAAAATTTATACCAATAATATAAAACTATAATTAAACATAATAGTGCAGTTAATAAATTTAATAATTTTAAAATATTTTTTTCCATAATGTTAAATATAAAATAATTTATTTTATATTTAAACAGCTACTAAATTACCACGACAACATTGATATCTTTTAAATGGTTTATCTAAAAAATATAAAATTGGATATTCTGGTTTGCACGTAAATTGATATGTATCAACAGGAATGGTTTCTGTATTTCTACAATCATAAAATAAAGTAAAATTTTTTGGATTAGCACCTGATAAACCTTGAGGACCTTGTGGACCTTGTATTCCTTGTGGACCTTGTACACCTTGTAAACCGAATGGTCCTATTGGTCCTGTTGGACCATTTTTTCCTATATCACCAGATGGACCAGCAGGTCCTTGTAAACCTTTTGGACCTTCTTTACCAATTAATGTTTTATTATAATTTATAAATTTATTAGTATCAATATTATTATACCATCCAATATTTCCTTTTTGTCCAATTAGGCCTTTGAAACCGGTATATCCTTGTAAACCTTGATCACCTGGTTTTCCCGATATAGGTATTGTATCTAAACAATTAATAATTAATAAAATTAATAATAAAAATGCAATAATACTAATTATATTTATTAAGTTATCATTTAATAAATCCATAATATTAAATATAAATCAAATTAATATATTAATTTTATTCGGGTTGTTCTAATAATAAATAATTAATTTGATTTATATTTAATAATCCATTAAACCAATACATTTTACTTACACTTATTCCTGGACAATTATTGCCTATTATAAAATATTTATCAATATCTCCTAATGCAAAATTATTGCCTAAAGTTATATTATCAGATGGCTGGCCATTAAAATAATATTGTATATTATTTCCACTTCCTTGAATGACAAAATGAACCCATTTATAATAATCAATGTCTTTAATACAACTATTACTAAAAACTCCATCGAGATATAAACTAAATAATTGTAAATATAATTTTGTAGAACATTGACTATTATATGGCATAATTGATAATCTAAAATTAGACCAATCAATTAATGTACGAATATCTTGAGAATTAATATTAGTAATCATTATATAGAATGATAAAGAAAATGCATTTGAATTATCAGATGTATTTGCAGGTGGTATTATTCTACCTGTATAATACATTGAATTATTTATACCAAAGGTATATTTATTATCAATTAATTGATAATAACTTAATTGAAATTTATCGTTTAGAAGTATATTATTAAAATAATTACATGGTTTTTTTAAACATACACATGTATTAATATTATTAACATCTTTACAAATTAATGCATTATTATTAATAAATAGATTTGTTTTAAATTTATCATATTTAACCATATCACTTTGACTCATAATAGGTAAACAATTAAATTGATTTACAGTATCTCTACATATTGTAGCATTATCTGATATTGAAACTGTCTCATTAACCTGTAAATTAGGTGAATTCTTATAATTGTTAAAATTAATGATGAGATATAGGCATAAGAATAATGTAAAAAATGAGAATAATAGCGCTAATAGATCCTTGTCCATAATATTATAATAATATAATAATACTATTATATTATATTATTGGCATTTTACTCGCTTATATACAAATTTATATATAAAAAAAATTGATATTATTATTTTAACCTAAAGATAATAATCAAATAATAATAATATATAATGTCGTTATTTAAGAATGTAAAGAAGACGACGAGCACGATTGCTCCGTCATCAATCCCAAAGTCAAATACTAATAATACTATCATGTCTGTAGTAAGTAGTAATGTTGACATACCCGTTACTAATAATACAGATGACGGGCCTGTTCAATATGCCACACGTAAGCCTGTTATTCAGCAGAAACCAGTTGTTTCAGTTGAAAAATCTACACCTGTCAAGGAAACAAAAGATTCAAAAGAATTTGAACCAGACGTTGTAACAAGAAAAGTAATTCGTCAAACTATCCGAACAATTGTACCGCCTGATAATATTGATAGCAATCCAATTCTAAGTACAATGTACAAGAAATTAGGAGGTACTATCAAAATTGCAGGATATGATGATAATCCTTGTTATGGTTTCGATGAAATGAATCTCGATAAACCGCTTTTAGATGCCATATATAGAATCCTCGGTTTTGAAAGACCAAGTCCTATCCAAGTAGCTGCGATCGGTCCTGCAATGAAGAAGCGTGATGTCTTATGTCAAGGTCAAGCAGGTACTGGTAAAACAGCTGCTTATGGTATTCCAACTGTTCAATCTATTCTGAATGAAAATAAGTCAGGAGTCAAGAGAAGTGGATGTAGAGTACTAATTTTATCACCAACTCGTGAATTAACTGAACAAACTTATGATGTCGTTAACAAATTGTGTGAGTTTACTAATGTTACGGTCGCTGCTCATATCGGCGGTAGAGGTCCTACACGAGATGATAGAGGTGTTAATTATACTCATAATGTTAAACCAGATGATACAACACTAGGTATTTATTCATTACCTGAATATTGCGAAGATATTATCATTGCTACACCAGGACGTGTTTGCCAACTCATCGAAAAGAGATTCATTAATCTAAGTGATATTAACATGATCATTTTGGATGAAGCCGATAAGATGTTACAACATAATTTCATGGATGCAATCATAAAAATCTTCACAAATGTCGAGCAACAAGCAACAGGATCTATCCAAGTCGCTTTGTATTCTGCTACATATAGTGCAGAGATCCAACAACTTGCTGAAAAGTTCATGCAAAATCCAGTAAAGATTCTAGTTTCAACTGAAAATGTCGTAACTGATAATCAAAATCAATATATCCTCCAACTCGAGAATGATGATCAAAAAGAAGCTGCATTAAATGATATTTTTGCAATTCCAGGTGTTGGTCAAGTCATTGTGTTTTGTAATCGAATCTATATGGTCAAACATGTAACTGAACAACTAAAGATCCTTGGAGTTTCAGTCGGTTGTATCCATTCTGAACTATCACAAGAAGAACGAGACACTACTATGAATGACTTCAAAAATGGTAAAATCAAAGTAATGGTCGGTACTGATGTCATTTCAAGAGGTATCGATACTGATGTCAATCTTGTTATCAATTATGATATTCCTAGAGATGTAGAAAGTTATGTCCATAGAATCGGTAGAACTGGTAGATTTGGTAAGGATGGTAATGTAATCAACATTGTAAATTCTGGTGAATTAGATGTCATCAAGCGAATTGTAAAGTTTTACAGAATCAAATTGATGCCAATGTCAAAGTTTACTGAATCACAAGGTCTAATGTCTAAGGTATTAAATAAGTAAATTTAAAACTCATAAATTATTAAGAAAATAGCTAATTAAGCATTTTCAACTATTAAATATTATTTTATTAAAAAAAATTAATTAAATTTACTTATTAATTTATTTCTTATATTTATATTATTTATGAGTAAAAATCTCAATCTTACATTTTATTCAGATAATGATTTAGAACAGATTAATGATAATATAGATCATATAGAGGCTGATTCACTTAAAACCGGTTATCGTTTATTAGATCCTAATAATGAAGAATATGATAAAGTTAGAAATATAATTTTAAATTTTATAAAACAACAAGGTAGAGTAGTTTATGGTGGTTCAGCATATCATAATATTATTCAAAAATATAGAAAAGATATTGATAGTGAAAAAAGAATTTATCCTGAATGGGAAAGATATGATATTGAATTTTATTCTCCAACACCAATTAGAGATCTTATCATGATATGTAATAAATTAAATGATGAAGGAATAAAATATGTAATGGGTCGTCAAGCACAACATGATGAAACATTTACAGTATTTGCTAATTTTTTACAGTATTGCGATATGTCATATATGCCAAGAAAAATTTATGATAAAATAGAATTCATAGAGATTGATGGTATAAAATATATACATCCTGAAATGATATTAATAGATATATTTAGAATGTATAATGATCCATTAACAAGTTTTTGGAGATTAAGTAAAGTTTTTAAAAGAATGAAATTATTAATGGAAAAATTTCCTTATGATTTTAAATCAGTAGATCCAATTAAATTAGTTGGTGATAAAGACAGTAAAAGCATAATTGATTTTGTTTTGCCAAAATTAGTAGATAAATATGACAAAATATTATTTACAGGTCAATTGGGATATTTAGTTTATACTAATCCAGATAAAGAATTCGATACTAATAAATATTTATCTGAAATAGAATTAATTTCGGATGATCCTATTACTATAGGTAAATTTATCAAAAGTCTAACTTATCAATGGGCTGAAAGTAATGGTCATTTTAAAGATTATGATGATATTTTTAGCATTAAATTTTATAGTAGATTTTTTCAATATTGGGACAAAAGAGTTATCATATATTATAAAAATAAACCAGTATTTACTATAATAGGATCTTCTGGTAGATGTTTACCATTTAATAACAGTACACTAAAATTAAATAATAAAATAATAGACATTAAGATAGGTTCATTTTTAGTAATATTTAATTATTATTTTATTGGATATCATTATTGTAAAATACATGAATATTCAGATGATAATTATTATTATGCAAATAGAGATATTATTAATTCTCTTTTAACAGTTAGGAATAATTATTTAAAAGACAAAGATAAAACGGTACTAGATAGTTCAATTTATAAAGAATTTGTAATAGATTGTATAGGTAAAACAGTTGAATTCTCAAGAGAATTTTTACTTAGAATGTCTGAAAAACGTGCCAAAGGAGAAAAAGGACTTATGACTTATGATCCAAATTTAAATAAGGGATCATATATAGAATATGAATTTGAACAATCAGATGGATTAGAAAGTTCTCTTGAAAAATAATTTATAATAACTATTTATATATTATATAATGAAAAGTGTAGTTATTGTTATGGATTGTCATGGCAATGAAATTATAAAATATTTAAAAAATAATGAACATTTTATACGAGATTTTAATATACATTATATTAGTTTAAATGATTATGTGGTAAAAGATAAGTTATATTATAATAATACAAAATTAGAAGATAATCATATTACATTAATAGAAACAGCTGATATTTTAATTTTACAAGTTATAGAAAAAGATAGACAATATTTAAATAATTGTGAAGTAATTAAATATTGTAAAAAAGATTGTAATATTATTAAAATACCACATTATAGAAATAGTATATATGAATATAAAACTTTAGAAAATAAAATCGATAAATATGATTTAATAAAAAATTGGGATTTACCAAATAAAATCAAAAATATAGATAATATTATTGAAACAAAAAAAATAATTCAAGATGAAATTAATAAAATGAATAATTTAACATATGATAAAAATAATATGTTAAAAAGTATGAAATTTAAAATAGATGAGTTTAAAGATGTTGATAATTTATCAGATATTATAATGTTAGATTATTATAATGATAATTATGATAAACAAAGATTATTCATGGGTCGTGGATATCCATCATCAATATTTTTTTTCGAATTAACTAATAGATTATTACTTAAATTAAATTATAAATCTAATGATAATTTTGTTGATTATTATTTTGCTCAAAATACTAGTGAACCTATACCAGATTATTGGTATAAATTTTGTAATTTTTCATTTGATAATAAATATTACACATACCGAAATATAGAAATTACAGAATGTGAATGGTATTATATATTATTATTGTCTAGGAATATTAATATAACTAGTACAGATGAAAATCTAAAATATTTAAAAAAAATAAGAGGTGATTAGTTTTACTATAATATAAACTATTAAATTGATTTGTCCAGAATATTTATTAGGATATATAAACAAAGATTATATATCATCATCATCATCATCATCATCATCATCATCATCATCATCATCATCATCATCATCATAAAAAAGTATATTATAAACAAAAACAATTAATTTGTCATTTTAAAATTATGAGATTCATTCATTATGAGATTCATTCATTATAGTATTTATTATTAGAAATTTTATATGTTCTTCATAATTTTTAAAATCATTATCAAACTTATCAACAGTGTCATGTTTATTTCTCTACCAAACTAATCGTTTTTTGTCTTATAGCTTCATAAATACTATAAATAATTTCAATTGGATAATGCATTTCCCCCCCAATAAAATATTTTAATTCTAATTAATCTATCAATATATTTTTTAATATTAATTTTAATAATAAAAATAATTATTAAGATTAAATTAAACTATTAACTTAAATATATTTATAAATATATTTAAGATAGTAAATATATATTAAATAGTGATAATTAATTTATAAAAAACATATTTTCTAATAATATATTAGAAATGTACGCATTTAAAAAAATTAAAATGGGCGATAACCAAACTTTGATTAATGCAATAAACAAATTAAATAATTATCAAGAAAATAATTATTTTGATTTAAATGGTGGTTCAGTTAAAACTGAAAAAGAATCTAATAATCAAGAATTACTTTATTTAACTAATCCAACTTGGCCACCAAATGTAGGTGTAAAAGTATCCATCAGAGATCCTAATGATAATAAATGGTATTCCGGAATTATTAAAAATACAATTTGGAATACAACTGCTGGTGTTATAGAATTGGATAAACAATATGTTTATCATGAAAATTCATTAAGAGAATTCTCAGAATTTAATAATGGTATTAATCATTATTTGTTATTACCTAGTTATCATTGGCAATACACATCTGAAGATATAAAATTAACTGATCAACTAAAATCAGTTAATCCTTCTATTAAAGAAGTTATGAATAAAGCTGTTGATCCAAATAATAAATTAAATATCGGTGTTGGTGATAGTAGTCCAAATGTAGAATCATATATTAATAAACCAGTAACACAAATAACTCAGGTTAGTTTAATTCCTAATATAGAACAATCAGTAAATGATATAGATTTAGATAATCATAAAGTCGAGAATGATAGATATTTTGTTGGCACAAATAATATAACTGCTCGAATTAATTCATCAAATGATATTAATACTCGTGTTTTTAATAGTCTACAAAATTATAGAACTAATATAAAACAAGTCACTAAAGATATGATGATGGATGCTAATAATCCATATTATAAACCATTATTATCATCAATGGGAGTTGACTTTTCTGAAAAAATTGTAGATGAATTAATGGGTAATAATACAAAATCAAAAATTAAATCATTACATTATAGTCAAATGAATTTAATATTAGAAAAATTAAAACGTTTTGAAATAATTAAACCAGATGACATTAAATTGGCAGTAAATAGAAATATAGCAGTTAATTCATTAATCACTGATCCAGATGATGAATTAAATGAAGGAAATAAAATTATAAAATTTGTAAAAAGATATGCAGATGGATTATTTACAGATTTAGAATCTAGAATTCATGCGGGATATGTATTTTTTACAAGAAATGGTGCTATAGTTCAAGATACAGTAACCAAAGAACTTGTACCAAATTTAATTTATTTTGATTGGCAATATAATAAAACGATAGATTATCACACTTTGAAATATATAATATTTCAAAATGAATTTCAAAAATCAATTAAAGAAAATGCAATTCAAAAAGTAGAAGCAGAAAATATACTCGGTTTAGAATATATTATCTCTTTACAATGTAAAAGTGAATATCAAATGTGGGTTCTTAAAAGATTATTAATGATTTGGTATAGTGATAGTGAAATTGAACATAAAACACGTAAAATTAAAGTTTTAATAAATCATTATAGAGCAGATCCAGGACAAGAATTTAATAAATCTAATGGATTATTACCTATGATTGTAATCTATCCAAGATATGGTATTGAAAATGCAAGATTATTATTATCTAAATTAGAATATTATTTCTCATTATATCTTGAAGATAATTTTAATAAAAATTATCCAGAAATCTTTTACAAAAATTCAGAACCAACATATTTTGTAAAAAAGAATAATTTATTATATTATACAAATGGTTCTATAGATCTTAAAATGTATATTAAAGAATCAACAAATTGTAAAGAAAAAATAAATGTTGATTCATTGAATCAACCAATGACAACTATCAATGGCTCTAAACAAATGATAGTTAGTAATGAAAAAAATAAATAATATTTATTTATTCAAAAAATGATTATAATATTTATTTATTCAAAAAATGATTTTCTAATTTTTTATTCAAACGTTTTATAATCATTTTTTGAATAAAATATTTTTTTTTATAGAATTCTAATTGTGAATGATTATTTTTATTTTCATTTTCATTTTCATTTTCATTTTCATTTTCATTTTCATTTTCATTTTCATTTTCATTTTCATTTTCATTTTAATTTTCATTTTAATTTTCATTTTCATTTTCATTTTCATTTAATCCGTCAATACAATTGTATTCTTTATAATATTTATTTAGATTTTTAATTGTATTTCTAAAAATTAAAAAAGATATAACACTAATCAAGAGTATAATAGACATTATCAACATTATTTAAAATTGTTACGATTATTATATATATATAATAAATAACATTTAAATGTTTATTTTAAATAAAGTAAAAAATATTGAATATTTTTTTACTTTATTTAAACATGTCATTATAATCTTATTATAATATGAATCACTATGAAGATAATTATGATATGTTTAACATGATAAATAAAGTTTCTATAAACACAAGTGAGTTTATAGATCCTTATAATGATTACAATAAATTAATTACAGTAAATGATATAATTAACATTTTTAAAAAGTTTGGTTGTTATGATGATATAAATTATAGTTTTAAACCAAAAAATTTAAGTATATATATTAATGCACTAACACATAAATCATATATTAAAAAAGAATACTATGATATTCATATGAATCAACTTTCATCAAATTTAAAACCAAAATCTAATAATACATTAGAGTTATTAGATCAATCAAATGAACGTTTAGAATTTTTAGGCGATACGGTAATTAAATGTATAGTATCTGGGTATTTATATTTAAGATATCCTTATGAAAATGAAGGATTTATGACACGTTTAAAAACTAAAATAGAAAATAAATCATCATTAGCCCATTTTGCTAGATTATTTGGGTTGGATGATTTTATGATAATTTCTAAACAAATTGAAGATAATAATGGTAGAAATTCAGATAAATTATTAGAAGATTGTTTTGAATCATTTATTGGTGCATTATATTTAGATTTAGGATTTGAAATATGCAGAAAACTATTGTATGTAATTCTAGAAACTGAAATAGAATATTCTGAACTATTATATCGTGATACAAATTATAAGGATCAATTATTAAGATTTTATCATCAAAATAAATGGTCTCATCCTAAATATATTGAATTGAGCGTTGATGGACCACCACATAAAAGAACATTTGTTATTGGTGTCAAAGATAACCGTAATAATATTGTTGCAAAAGCAAAAGAAAGTTCCAAACAAATGGCTGAACAACTAGCATCAATGATGGCACTATATCAATATAAAGTAATTAATGAAGATCAAATGATAGATTTTAAGATGGAATAATTATGATTTATCATTCAATTCATCAATTAGTAAATTGATAATATTTAGTAAGTTATTTTCAATCGTTAATATATTTTTATTTATTAAGTTATTATTAACATTTCTATCTCTTATTAATTCTTTAGTTATTTCATCTATAGAATTATCTAAATTATCTTTGTAATTTATGAAATCATTGTTTATTATTTCATTTAAATTAATCTTTTTAGTTGTCATCTAATATATTATAAAAATATTATAATTATCTAAGTTATATAATATATATATATGGATATTAATAACTTAAACAAATTCATTATCTCTAGAACTGAAAAAATCGATACATATTTAAATAAAGTTGATGATAATATCAATTTACTTAAAGTATTAAATAAAGCATTATCTAGTAAATCAAAATCAAAAATCTCAAAAATTAATGATTTAATAGGTGGTTCATCTCAAGTTAGTGAAAATTTTCCAACTGATCTCGAAGATAAAGCAAAATCTATCTCAGAATCTAAAATACAAAATTCAGTTACTGCATTAGTCGCTTCTATTAGAAGTCATCATGAAGCTGTTAAAACTACTAAATCAGAATTTGATAAACTTAAAACTGCTCTACAAAAATATAAAGAAGAATTATCCGCAAAAGCTGCAACATCTAACCCTGCTGATATTGACAAATATAATAAATTAGTAAACGATACAACTACTGCTCTTGAAAGAGTTAATGATGCTATCAATGTTCTATCTAGAGAAGAAAGCAAAACTGCTATTAATGCAACTGATATAGCAAAAAGTTTAACTTTAACTACTCTAGTCCCTGAACCTAAATCTACTACTACAGTCCCAGCACCTAAATCTACAACTACAGTCCCAGAAGCTAAAGGTACAGTCCCAGAAGCTAAAGGTACAGTCCCAGCACCTAAATCTACAACTACAGTCCCTGAAGCTAAATCTACTACTACAGTCCCAGAAGCTAAATCTACAACTACAGTCCCAGCACCTAAATCTACAACTACAGTCCCTGAAGCTAAATCTACTACTACAGTCCCAGCACCTAAATCTACTACTACAGTCCCTGAAGCTAAAGCTACTACTCCAGCACCTAAATCTACTACTTCAGTCCCTGAAGCTAAAGGTACTCCAGTAGCTAAAAATGGTAAAGATGGTAAACAATCAGGAGGAGCAAAGAAATCAAAAGGATCAAAAAAAGTAAAAGGATCAAAAAAAGTAAAAGGATCAAAAAAATCAAAGGGATCAAAAAAATCAAAGGGATCAAAAAAATCTAAAGCTAAAAGAGCAAGTAATTATTAAAAACTTAAGTTTTATTTAGCTTCAAAACTAAGAATAACTAATAATATTCTTTAGAATTAAATATAAATATATAAAATTTTTATATTTATTCATATTATTATATTATATTATATTATGAGTGAAATTGATCTAATAGAAATATCAAAAAAAATTCAAAATGCAATAAAATTGTTAAAAACTTTATATGAAATAAATAAAAATAATAATATTATAAATGATTCTACAAATATAGATCTAATCAAATCTAGATTTAAGGAATTAATAATAATGATATTCGGTAAAGAGATACCAATAAACACAGGTATTGACAAAAAGATAATTGATAATAAAATATTGTTGATGAATAAAGAATTATTATCGATGATTAGAACATTAGAAAATGAAAACAAAATTTTTAAAAATGATATAGGTACTATAAATGGTATTATGAATATTATTAATATTGAAGTTGATAATATGTCTAAAGATTTAGATCAAAAAATATAAATATTTAAAAAAATTCATATTTTTAAAAGATTTGTTAAATAAAATCATCACAATATTTTTTTAAGATATCAAATAATTTATTGCTAAATATCATATCAATATCAGAATTATTTGTAAAAGGAAAATTATTTAATAGACTATAAATTGTTCTGTATACATAGACAATTTTATTTTGGGAAGTTTTTAATTTATTTTTATTAAGATAAATTTTATTTTCATTAACATCTGTAATATAATATTCATTATTTGGTTCATTATTAAATATTATCTTATCACTGATACTAAAAAATTTATTATTACCAAAAAAGAAGTTTGTATTTTTTTCACAATATATTTTATTAACTTTAAAATCAGTAAAATAATTAATAATTAAATGTTGGTCTTTTCCTTGTTTTTTTAAATAAATATCAATAGATATTAATTTATTTACAATATTTTTAATTTCTTCAATAAATTTTTCATAAGATTCTTTATCTAAAATAACATAATTTTGACAAAAATCATTTAAATTTTTTTTTAAAATATTAATTAACATACCTTTTATTTTTATAATATCCTCGATATTCATAATATTTAATTATATTTTTATTCTAAAAACTTTATATTATCAATGAATGAATCCAATATTTATTCTTATTGTCTAGTGCAAACTGTATATATATTAAAAATTTCTAATATTTAACTTATATTAAAATGGGTAATATTTGCACCAGTATATATGATGTTTTGATATGTAAATTTATTATAATTTTACATGAAGCTTCCTTTTGAGGAATAATTCAAAAAATCAATTGTCTTTATTAAAAAATTTTATTTAAATCAATTCAATATTTTTATTTGTAACCATCGTTTTTAAAACATAGTTTAATAGTTGATTTTGTGAGTATTCTTTAAAATTATAATAAATTATATTAAATAATTTATTTTTGTTTAATATTTCTTCAATAACTTCATCTGTATTATTTACACATAATATTATTTGATATTTATCATTATAATATTTATTAATAAATTCATTGTTTATTTTATTGATATCTAATACAATTAAAGTTTTAACATTATTATATACATCCAATGTTAAATTAAGTTTATTAGATTTAATATTGTTCCAAAATGGGGTTCCATTATATATTTCATTAATTCCATATTTAGAGAAAAAGTCATTAATTGAATACATTTCATAATATTTGTTACTGATTGCATCTTGTAATTTTGTTATTTCTACATTTCTAATTAATGAAAAATTATTATTATTATCATTTTTATATTGTATATATGCCAAAACTGGTATTTTTAACATCTTATATTTAGGATATTTTAATAATGTTAATAATAAAACTTCATAATCGTCTGCAATTGATAATTGTTTACTATAAGAACCAATTTCTAGTAAACATTCTCGTTTCCATATTCTTGGATGATTTGGTACGCCGATAATATTACTCATAGTAATATTATTAATATCAGCACTATTAGCAACATAAATCCATTTTTTATATTTTTCATAATATTGTTTATAATATGAACCATAACCATATGCCCACATATCACCATAGTTAAAATTGTCACCATTTTCATATATTTCTGAGAAATTCATATATATAAAACCTATATTTGGATCTAAATTAAAACCTTTAACAGTTATATCTAAAATATTATTATTACTTAATTCATCATCATGATCAAGTTCAAATATATATGATCCAGAACATAAAGAAATTGCTTCATTTTTAACTTCACCAATATAACCAGAATTATGGCTTTTTCTAAATATTTTAATTCGAGGGTCATTATATTTTTGAATAATATTTTTTCTCATATAGTTAAAGTTATCATCATTATTTGAATCATCGATAATTATCCATTCCCAATTCTTAAATTTTTGTGAAATAATAGAATTAAGTGGTCTATTAATTTTATCAAAACTATTAAATGATGTTGTAAATATTGAAATATCTGGTTTGATATCAATACGTTTTGGTAAATTAATGATAAATTTATTTATTACTAATGAATTTATTGTATTTACATTTAAATCAATATCATTAAGTTTTAATACTTTATGATTTATATGATTAGGTAATTTTAAATTTAAATTATAAATCAAAATTATAGGATAATGGTCAGAAAATATTAAATTAATATTATTAGTATGTACAAATATAATAGAGCATAATAGATTTATATCATTATTAATTTCATTAAATATTGACATATTATTACTATTTGTTATTAATAATATTTCAGGATATTTCATATTATTTTTATAATATATATATAAATTAATTTAGATTCAATGTCAATTAATTAATACATCTAATATTATTGGGATTTTATTATTTATTTTAACTGTAAAAATTACATTCTTCACTAGGATCATCGCTATATCTTAATACTTAAAATGTTATATAATTATTATTTGTTA
>Ga0209550_10001032_pt1 | contig 26834 bp, 25 predicted proteins | sample LauGreSuBDMM15SN_2_FD_187567 | JGI IMG/M metagenome (GOLD analysis project Ga0209550, IMG submission 187567) | Freshwater lake microbial communities from Lake Michigan, USA - Su13.BD.MM15.SN (SPAdes) (version 5) | ecosystem: Environmental > Aquatic > Freshwater > Lake | place: Lake Michigan... | reverse complement strand
TAAAAAACGAATTCGGAACAAACAGAGTTCGCCCCCCACAGTTACTGCACCGGTTAGTCAAACCCCGATACACAATTTGGATACGCGAGACTTTCATCTAATCAAAAAAAAGGCGCTTCACCGGAAAAGTGCAGCGCCTGCTTTAAAAAGAATTCAACGAAACCTCACGCGCCCAACTGATAGCGCGTAAACCGGCGAATTTGGATGTTCTCGCCAATGTGAGCGATTTGGCTAGCGACCAAGTCTTTGATCGACTTGTCATTTTGCTTCACGAAGGGCTGATCGAGGAGGCACACCGTCGAATAATAGTTCTCCAACTTCCCATCCACGATCTTTTGTACGACCGCAGGCGGCTTGCCTAGGACCGACGCCGCCGCGATCTCGCGCTCTTTGGCCAAATCGGCCTCCGGCACCTGATCACGGGAAACGTAAAGCGGATTGGCCGCAGCGATCTGCAGACAGAGGTCCTTGACGAACGCCCTGAAGGCATCGTTCCGGGCAACGAAATCCGTCTCGCAGTTGACCTCGACGAGGACGCCGACTTTTCCGCCGACGTGGATGTAACTTTCGACTAACCCTTCCTTCGTCGCGCGGCTCGAAAGCTTGTCGAGCTTGCTGCCGAGTTTCTTGCGCAGAATCGTGACGGCGGCCGCAACGTCACCGTTAGATTCGGTCAGAGCCTTTTTGCAATCAAGCAAGCCGGCCCCGGTAGCGGTGCGCAGCTCATTGACCATTTGAGCGGAAATGATGGTGCTCATTGAGTAAGATTTTCTAGAGATTTACTCGGCCTTGATGGCAGCCTTCTTGGCACGAAGTGGTTTCTGCGTAACGACAGCGGGCTCGATAGCGCCCTCAACAGCCGCCGCGATCGCGGAAGGAATCTCAACCTTTGAAAGGTCGATCGACTCCGCGCTGATCACGACCGGGGCCGCAACTTGCGCGCCCTTCAAATCGGCGGCACCACGTTGGGCTCGGCGGGTATCGCGCAGCGCGAGCCCGCTTTGGATCGCCGCGGTCACCGCCTCGACAATGATCCGAATCGATTTCACCGCGTCATCGTTGCCTGGGATCGGGTGCGAGACCGTGGTAGGATCGGAATTGGTATCCACGAGACCGACGCACGGGATGCCCGCGCGGGACGCCTCGGCGACAGCAATTTTGTGGTGATTCACATCGACGGCAAACATCGCCGAGGGCAGGCCGCCCATATCGGAGATGCCGTTGAAGTTCTTTTGCATGCGCGTCATCTCACGCTTGATGGCGGACTCTTCCTTGCGAGGGAGCTTGGCCATCTCGCCGTTCGTCTCCATGGCCTGGTATTTCTTGAACTTGGCCACTGATTTCTTCACGGTCTCGTAATTGGTCAGCGTACCACCGAGCCAACGATCAACGCACATCGGCATATTCACCGAAGTGGCAGCTTCGCGGACGATTTCCTTCGCTTGGCGCTTGGTGCCTACGAATAGGACGTTGCCACCATTTGCGACGGTGTCCTCCAAGAACGCACAAGCCTTCGTGAGGGCTTCATGGGTCTTGCCGAGGTCAATGATCGAGACGCCTTGGCGGTGATCGAAAATAAACGGCTTAGAACGTGGGTTCCAGCGCTTGGTCTGGTGCCCGAAGTGAACGCCTGCGTCGAGCAGGTCTTTGGGTGTAATGCTGAGGTTCATAGTGATCTGATGGATGTTGAGAAACACAGGTCGACCGGAGGGCCGCCTTGCGATCGCAGGTTGATGGTTGTTGTAACTGACGTGAACTGACCAACTGACAGAGCGCGATAACACACGGAGAGCGGTGTTGGCTGGCAAGCGCGAATTCAGCAATTTGCAATTCTACCATTTTGCCCCTCCAGCGAATCCTGCGGATGGTCCATCCATCCCCATAATCTCATCGGGAATGCCCCCGCCAACTCCCCGCGGACCCGACACGCCTCGTATCGTTGTTCATCAGAATGCTTCGAACGACGACGGCACCGAGGCTCAGTTCGTGGGTAAAACCAGCTCCCCACCCTCCGGCAGCGCGAGCGACGCGAGCAGCGGTTTCCCCAGAATCCAATCCTGCGTCGGATAGAACGGCTGGCCCTCGTCCAAGCATTGCTGCACCGTCATCCAGCGTGGCAGCTGCTGGTTCTACGACACGTAGCCGATCTGCGCCTTCTCCTTCTCGCCAAGTTTGCGCGAACCGACGCGCAGCACGCGCGCCGCCCCACTCGTCGGCTCGAACGCGTTTATGAGCATTTTGATCGCCGTCGATTTGCCCGCGCCATTGGGCCCGAGCAGCGCCAAGACACTCTCCTGCGGCACCGCGCGGGTGACCCCGTGCACCGCCTCCAGCTTCCCCGAATCGCCTCGTGAACCCCGCCGTTTCAACGATGTCGATGGGGAAATCCCGCCTCCATCCGCCTCGGCCCACTTGTCACGTATTACGTGACAATAATTCGTAATAAAATATTCATCAACGTTTAAAGTAATACGTGACACTGGGCATTCCGCCTTTCCCTCGCGACGGCCCGGAGGCAGTTCTTTGTGGCGTTCATAGTCGTCTTCGTCGCCCGCCGAGTTTTTTCCAATGCGCCTTCACCGGCAGTTGCACATCGTCGAGATCGAGCCCGCGTTTCTTCGCCTCCACCACGAGCCATTCGACTTCCACTCCCCGCAGCTCCGCCCGCTCCTTTTTGCCGCCGAGTTCCCGCTCAGCCGCAATATTCCCCACCGCAGGCGTCGTGACCAACATGCCCTCAGCCGCAAGCGCCGCGACGACATTGTGCGCCGTGTTCGGATTCACTTTGAGCTCCTGACTCAACGCCCGCACCGAAGGAGACGTGTCTCCTGGCCGCAGCTGCTTCGTCACGAACGCCTGCCGCACAGAGAACATGATTTACTCCGCAATGGGCAGACCAGGCCTCAGTGCATGGAGAACGGAAGCACGCTGTTCTCTTCGCAATCACTCTTCGCAATCACACACTGAGAACGGCAAGTTTTCCTGTTCGCTCCGTGGCGGATTTCAGGGGGGGGGATCTGCGCAGAAAAGCCTTCCCTCTCCTCGCCCGACCCGCCTCAATTGTGCCTCGTGGCCACTATTCAGACTATCGGCTCCCAGGAAATTCACGCTGCCATCGCGCAGCTCGCGACCGCCATTTCCGCCCGTCACGGCACCGCCAAAAAACTCCTCCTGCTCGGCATCGCCAACGGCGGCGTCACCCTCGCCCAACGGCTCGCTTCAAGACTCGCAACGCTCCATCCTCAGCTCGCCACCGCGACGGGCACCGTCGACATCTCTTTCCACCGCGACGATATCGGCCGCCACCCTATCCCCAAGGAATTCGCCCCGACGCACATCCCCGCTGACGTCCACGGCGCCACCATCATTCTCGTCGACGACGTCCTCTTCTCAGGCCGCACTGTGAAAGCTGCCCTCGATGAACTCTTCGACCACGGTCGCCCCGCCAAAGTCGAACTCGCCGTCCTCGTTGACCGCGGCGGTCGCCTCATGCCCGTCGCCGCCGACTACACCGGCCTCACCCTCACCCCTGCCGCTGATGAAAAAGTCGTCGTCGCCCTTGACGCCAAATCACCCAACCGCGACTCCATCCGCATCCAATCTCCGACCACAGTCAGTAAATCTTAGCCATTAGACATTGGTCATTCCCGCCCTCCTCCCATGTCCTGGACGCGCAAACACCTTATTACACTCGAGGAACTTTCCCTCACCGAGATCGATCAGATCCACGCGACTGCGGTTGCCTTCAAACGCACCCTCTCGCGCAGCGTGAAAAAAGTCCCCGCCCTCCGCGGAAAAACCATCGTCAATCTCTTCCTCGAACCGAGCACCCGCACGCGTATGGCCTTTGACATGGCCGCCAAGCGCCTGAGCGCCGACGTCATTTCCCTCGACGGCGCCAGTAGCAGCACGACCAAGGGCGAAACCCTCCGCGACACCGCCCAAAACATCCAGGCCCTCCAGGCCGACATGATCGTCCTCCGCCACGCCGCCGCTGGCTCCGCACTCTACATCTCGCGCATCCTCGATATCCCCGTCATCAACGCCGGCGACGGCGCGCACGAACACCCGACGCAGGGCCTGCTCGATACCTTTACCATGAAGGAGCGCCTCGGATCACTCCAAGGCCGCAAGGTCGTCATCCTTGGCGATATCCTCTTCAGTCGCGTCGCCCGCTCCAATATCCATGCGCTCGTAAAAATGGGCGCCGCCGTTACCCTCGTTGGCCCGAGCACGCTCGTGCCACTTTGGTTCACCGATCTTGGCGTGAAAGTTTCCTACGATCTCCGCAGCGCCCTCGCCGACGCCGAAGTCGTCATGCTCTTGCGCATCCAACACGAACGTCAGTTGAGCGGTCACTTCCCGTCACTCGGCGAATACACCGGTATGTTCGGACTCAACAAAACCCGCGCGAGCTGGCTGAATCCCAAAGCCATCATCATGCACCCGGGCCCGATCAATCGCGGCGTGGAAATCGACAGCGAACTCGCCGACGGCGACCGCAGTGTGATCCTCGAACAAGTCACCAACGGCATCGCCGTCCGCATGGCCGTCCTCTACCTCTGCGCCGGCGGTCAACCCGAACTCGTCATACCCACGGGATAACGATCTTTCGCGCTCCTCTCCATCGTTATCTCTCCTCTTCATCGTTCGCTTTCGTCTTCCCGCGGCACCGTCTCCCCCGAGAGCGCAGATCGAGAAAGACTTCCCTGCCATGCCTAACCTCTGGATCCAAAACGCCCGCGTCATCGACCCCGCCGCCAAACGCGACGCCCGTGGCGACCTCTTCGTCGTCGACGGAAAACTCGTCCCGTCGCTCTCCTCCGCGCAAAAAAAACGCGCGAAAAAAATCGACGCCGACGGGCTCGTCGCCTGCCCCGGCCTCGTCGATATCCACGTCCACTTCCGGGAACCCGGCCAGACGCACAAGGAGACCATTGGCACCGGCTCTCGCGCCGCCGCCGCCGGCGGCTTCACCACCGTCGTGTGCATGCCCAACACGTCCCCCGTCGCCGACAACGCCGGCACCATCCAGTTCATCAACGACGCTGTCCGCCGTGACGCCGTCATCAAAGTCCTCCCCACCGGCTGCATCACCGTCGGCATGAAGGGTCAGGCCCTCGCCCCCATCGGCTCGCTCAAACGCATGGGTGTCGTCGCCATCACCGATGACGGCGATTGCGTGCAATCCAACGAACTCATGCGTCGCGCCTGCGAATACGCGGCGATGTTCGACCTCCCGATCATGGATCACTGTCAGGACGCCTCGCTCACGCAGGGTGCCGTCATGAACGAGGGCAAAGTCTCCACGCGACTTGGGCTCCGCGGCTGGCCGCACGCCGCCGAAGACATCATCGTCGCCCGCAACGTGATCCTCTCGGAGTCCACTGGCGCCCACATCCACCTCCAGCATATTTCGTCCCGCCACTCCGTCGGTATCATCCGCCGAGCCAAAGAGCGCGGCGCCCGCATCTCGGCCGAAGCGACCCCCCATCACATCGCGTTAACCGACGACCTGCTCTCCGGCTACGACACCAATTTCAAAATGAACCCGCCGCTGCGCACCGAGGAAGACCGCCGCGAACTGATCGCCGGCCTCCGCGACGGCACGCTCGACTGCGTCTGTACCGATCACGCGCCCCACACCGACTACGAGAAAGACAAGGAATTCGACTACGCGCCCAATGGTATCCTGGGCCTGGAGACATCGCTCCCCGTGACCCTCGAAATCCTTTTCCGACAAAATAAATTCAAGCTGCCCTTCGTCATCGACCTCCTGACGCGCCGTCCCGCCGACCTGATGAAACTCCCCGCCGGCACGCTCGCGCCGGGAGCTGCCGCCGACATCTGTCTTTTCGACCCAACTGAACAATGGCTGTACGACGCGAAAAAAGGTTTCAGCAAGTCGAGCAACTCTCCGTGGTCCGGCCAAACCCTGACCGGCCGCGTTAAGATCACCATCGTCGACGGCCGCATCGTCTTCGACGGCAAGCAAATCCTCTGAAAGATGACGGCCGGAACACGTCCCGCTCGGTGAAGCTCAGGCTACGCGCCATCAGCCCTCCGCCCGCTTTCCTCACCAGTGGACGTACTGCTCGGAGAGAGACCGGCGGCGACTACGGATTGGGCGTTTCCCCGCCACGCGCTCCCGTGAATGGCCCCGCTTGGAACCGAAGCTGGTATTCGGCCAAGAACCCACCAAGTTCCGTCCGCTACCCGGATTCACTTTGAATACGGCGCTGCCGTTTCTCTCTCCACCACTGCCTCACCACACCGTTCGCTCCCGTTCATCCCACGCCTTCTTTTATGTCCAACTACTCGATTGTCATGCAAAGTTCGCCGGTCGCTCCAAAAAAGCTCACCGCCCTGAAAGCCTACGCCAAAAAGAACGGCATCGTGGTTTCGAAACCCGTGGAGGGCAAAGTGACCCTCTCCGCCCTCTGGTCCGAAACCAACGGCACCTTTGAAAATGATCTGACGCCGAGTCTCGCCAAACATCTGCAGGAAACCGTGCATCTGTTGATGACGATTTCCTGCGGTCAGATCGATGACGGCACAGGAAAGGTAGAAGCGGTCTATTTCATCAAAATGGATCCCTCCGGCGAGGCTCAGCGCATCGCGATCGAAATGGACGACATCAGCGGGCCCTGGACGCGCAAGAGCGCGTGGCCCAAGAAGGCCATCGACTGGAACGCGTGACCGCTCGGCCACCGTGTTCGGAAAAACACAAACGTGTTGTAGTGTGCCAACCGTCAGGCGAGCCTCCTCGATGGAAACAAAAATCGAAACTTGGCAGGAACGACACGGCCTCATCATCTGCCCCGCCACCGCCACGGCCGCCGCGATTTCGGCGACCGCTCTCGGCGTCGCGGTCATCTACACGCCGGCCACCGGAGAAACCTCCGAAAAGATTTTTCTCGTCATCGAATCCCGCGCCACCGCCCTCCGCAGCGAATGCACGCGGCGGCTGGAAACAGCCAAACTCCCGTCCCTCGCGTCGCTCGTCGTTGCGTTCAAAGCGGAGGTCCTGCCCGAAACCTCGCCCGAAACCGTCCACGCCGCGTGCCGCCAACAGGTCAGCCTCGCCGGTGAACTCCGGCGTGAGCTGCGCCCGGCGATGCGCTGATTCATCGCATAAACGGGCTGCGGCCAAGCGACAGGAGGTCCCGTCACGACCATGAAAATCGGCCTTCCCCCTACCATTTTGCCCACTAACTTTTTTCTTGCCGCCCTCGGCTGACCGTGTCTCCTCTCCTCAAGTACACCTCCAGACCGCCCCCTCTACTTCAGTCAACCTCCCACCCTTTTTCTCCGGAAAACTTCGCTGCGGCTCAATCCCGACGTCGCAGATTGTGAAACCTCAACTCAGATAAATCCTACTATGAAAATCCAAAAAGCCCTGCTCGCTGTTATCATCGGTTCCGCCCTCGCCTTCGGCTTCGCCCACGCGGCGGATGCCAAGAAGGACGCTGTCGCCTCCAAAGTCGCCGGTTGCTGCGTCAAAGCTGCTGCCGACAGCAAAGCTTGCGCCCACCCGTGCTGCGTGGCCGCTGCCAAAGAAAAGAATAATTGCACGAAGTGCGGTGGCGCGGGCGCCATCGCGGCCAAGAAATAATTGGTCCCCCGCCTGAATTTGCGAGCCGCGCACCCTCTGGGGTGCGCGGCTTTTTTGTGCAAAAAACCGGTCGTCCCGCTCGCGCGCGCAGGCAGTGGGCTCGCCCACTGCGGTGCCCGCTACCTATAAAGTGCCGTCGTCGGCGCGTAGGTCATGACGTTGTACTGGCGCATCGCGAGCCGCCACCACTCCGCGAGTGATCCCGCCGGACAGCTCCATAGTTCCCGGTGCAACCAGATCATCGACTCAGCATCCATCAGCAGCGCCATTTTCTCCTTGGTCGCAAACTTCGCCGGCCCGTCCCGCAGCAGTCGCTCGCGCAGCTGCCCGAACCATTCCCGCGCCTCCTCACTCGGCCGTCGCTGCCGCAACAAGGCCACATGCAGCGCGTTCACGTAAGGATCAAGCACCGCCTGCAACAGTCCGTAGTCGGCCCGCAACGGCTCGAAGGGCGGCAAATGCCGGTAACACTCGGCCAGGTTCTGCTGTAGCCGCTTCAGCTCGTAGGGCGGAGCCGTCTCCTCGGGCGTCAAAAAAACTCCCCACCGTCGCACCGCCCGCCCGACCCCCGCCTTGCTGAGCAAGATCGAGACCGGCACCGCTAAAACCAGCCCCGCAAGCACCGGACTGAGCCACCAGAAAAATGCGGGCGACACCACAAACGCCGACACGCCCCACACCAGTCCAAAGACCGTTTGCCCCCCGTGCGTAATGATCGCCTCGCGCCAATCCGTACCATCGTCGTCGCTGCCGCGCTTCTGGGTGACCCAGGCGACGCCCTGCCCGAGCAGCGTGAAGAGCACAAACTTCGAATTGAACGCCATGTTGATCGGCGCGAGTAATGCGGACACCACGGTCTCCAGCAGCGCACTCACCACGAGCGGCACCTTCCCTCCGAATTTGTCGGCCTCCGCCCGATCGCCCAACGTCACTACCACGCTCACAATCTTCGGCACGAAAATCAGGAGCATCGTCAACGCAAAGAGCAGGAGCGCCGGCGGCACATTGAGAACAAAGCCGAACAACGACGTCGTGTCGGTCAACCAGCTAGGCACCGCCGCAATCGACGACACCGGCGCGGAGAATACATGAATCGTGCTGAGAATCATAAAGAGCAACCAGAGGGGCGAAGATACATAACCCATCACGCCCATCAGCAAATGGAACCGGCTCGCCGGTCGGAATCCGCGCGTCGTAAGCAACCAGGCGTGTTGAAGATTGCCCTGACACCAGCGTCGGTCGCGCTTCGCCGACTCGATCAACGTCGGTGGCCCCTCCTCGTAGCTGCCGTCGATGTCACCCGCGAGCCACACGGCCCAGCCTGCTTTGCGCATCAGCGCCGCCTCGACAAAATCGTGCGACAAAATGCGCCCGCCGAACGGCTCGCTACCCGGGAGCTCCGGCAGCGAACAGTGGTCGATAAACGGCTGGACCCGCACGACGGCGTTGTGGCCCCAAAAATTCCCCTCGTGTTGCTGCCAGTAGTTCAGCCCCGCCAGAAACAGCGGACTGTAGAGGCGGCTCGCGAAGGATTGGATCCGCGCAAACAGCGTCTCCCCGTTCACGATCCGCGGCGCCGTCTGAATCAGCCCGACATGGGAATTTTTCTCCATCAGCGCCACGAGCTGCACGAGCGCTCTCCCCGTCATGATCGAATCTGCGTCGAGCACGATCATGTAGCGGTAACGCCGGCCCCAGCGGCGGAGGAAGTCCGCGACGTTGCCGGCCTTCTTGTTGATCGACTGTCGGCGTTTCCGGTAGAAAATCTTTCCGAAACCGCCGACCTGTTTGCACAACTCGGCCCAAGCAACCTCCTCCTGGATCCATTGATTGGGTTGGTTCGAATCGCTGAGCACGAAAAAATCGAAGTGCGCCAGTTGCTTGGTCTCCTGGACCGAGCGGAAAACCACCCGCAGACCTTCAAAGACGCGGCTCACGTCCTCATTAAACGCCGGCATGACAATAGCAGTCTTGGCCAGCATCGGCTCCCCGCCGTCCGGCAAGGTCGCTGTGATCTGGGAGCTGTCGCCGCCGCGATTGATCACATAGAAACCTACCAAAGCCGTGCAAAACCCCGCGGCGATGTGAGCAAACAGGATCACGAACAGCGTGAGGATCAATCCCTCAAGCACGCTGATGCCCTCGCGCCACAGCAAATCAGCCATGAACCAGGTCGCGAGACTCGTGAGTCCAAAGATCACCGAGAAGAAAAAGAACCGACGTCGCCCCAGCCGCCGCTTGTCCATGTGTTCAGTCAGGTACAGTTGCATGGCTCAGCGCGTCGCGTAGAAAATTCCAGCCAAGACGGCGGCAAACAACAGCCACAACAACAGCGCGCGTAAGATCGGCCACTTCTCGAACTGCTCCAGTGTCTCGCCCGCCGCCTGAGGGATCAACCCGAGATCAATCGGCTGAGGCGCCATGTTCGAGACCGCCATATCCGGTCCGGCTTGGAGCCCACCCCGACGCATCGCCTGCGCGAAATCCACCGGGACATTTTGCTCGTCGAGGAAGGCATAGGGCCATTTTTCCGGTCCGTCGGACAGCAACAGCGCCACCCGCCCGTCCACCGCAATCCGCTCATGCGGCTGACCACGGATATCGAGCACATCCGCGAACCACAGGTCCATCATGGCCTCGGTCTCCTCGGCCGCCAGCGTGGTCGGCTCGCTGGCCGGCTGCGCTTCATGGCGCCGCGCGGCGCGCTCGAGGATCTGCAAGATGAGCCGGCTTTGATGCAGCCGGTTATGGATACGGTGGGCGCGCAGGTAGTCCTCGACGCGCACGTAGGCGGCGTTCCACGCCTCCATCGTGCCCGTGCGCGGGCGAAATGCACTCAGGGACTCCAGAGATACGTCCATGTTTCCGTGAGAACATGGGGAGGCTTTTTCAGGAAACAACGCAGTTCCACCGGGCGTCCGCTAGCGTCCGGCTTGATGCCAAAGCCCAGCCGCCACATCCCGTTGTAGGGGTTTTTCTGTACGGTCATGTAAGCCAGCTTCGCGCCATCGCCCACGCTCACTTCAGGCACGATCGCGGGATCGGGTTTCTGCTGCCGCAAATACGGCCCATCAAAATCAACCACAAATCGTCGCAGTTCGGGCTCATGCGTTTGCGAGTGACCAGTCCGGGTCGACGCCACAAACCCCGCAGGCGGCCGGATCTGGTCGGAATACCAGTGCAACTTGTATTCGAACTCGATCGCCTGACCCGCCGCCGGCAGCCGCTCGGGCACCCAAAACGCAACGATGTTGTCATTGGTTTCGTCCGCTGCCGACAGCTCGGCCAGACGCACGGACCCGCGCCCCCAATTCCCCACCGGCTCGACCCAAGCGCTCGGCCGCAGGTGATAATGCGCCTCGAGATCCTGATAGGATTCATAGTTGCGGTCGCGCTGGATCAGGCCGAAGCCGCGCGGATTGTCGTCCGAAAACGCCGACACTCGCGTCGCCTTCGGATTCGACAACGGCCGCCACAACCACTCGTTCGCACCGTTGAAAACCATTAGTCCGTCGGAATCGTGCACTTCGGGACGAAAATCCCCGTGGTTCGTACCGGAGTTTTCCCCATGCCAAAACATACTCGTGAGTGGCGCGAGACCGAGGACCTTCGGATTTTTCCGACAATAAACCACGGCCTTCACCTGCATCACCGTAACGGCACCGGGCGTAACGGTGAAGCGATAGGCCCCAGCGACACTCGCACTATCCATGAGCGCGTAGATCACACATTGCTTCGCGCCCGCCGCTGGGCGCTCGATCCAAAACTCCTCGAAGACAGGAAACTCCTCACCCTCCGGCTCCGCGGTGTTGATCGCCAGTCCGCGCGCGGACAGACCGTAAACCGTCTTCAGGCAGAGCGCCCGAAAGTAGCTCGCCCCGACAAACGACACCAACTCATCCGCCGGCAGATTCAGACTGCCCAACACCTTAAAACCCGCGAAGCCGACCGTGTCCGGTAGCCCCCCGCCGATCTTGAGGCCTCCGTAGTTGAACATGTCGCGTGAAAATTTAATCGGCTTCACCGTGGGACCATTGAGCTCGAAGACTTGGACTGACTTCTGGTGTACAAAGCCGGGATGAAAAAACTGCAGCTGGTAGGGCAGACTGTCGCGGCGCCACCACGCTTGGTCACCACCGAACGTGATCAGCCGATAATCGTCGTAGCTCAGTTTGCGCAGCGCTTCCGGCACCGTCGTGGCCCGCGGTGCATAGGCGCGCGCCGCGAGCATCTTCGCACGGTAGCGCAGCGTCTCGAAATCAAACATCTCGGCGGACGCGCGAACCGAAGCGTATGACGCGCCCAGAGCAAAAAACGGGAGGAGCCATGCACGGAATTTCATTTGTCTAAGAAATAACTTCGTTGCTTGTCCGCAATGGGCAGCGCGGCGCGCTCCATCACTTTCAACAGGTCTTCCCACACGAGCCGCTTCTTGCGGTTGTCGACGGGCGGACGAAGCAGATAACTCGGGTGGTAGGTGATCATCAGCGGTTTCCCCCCAAACTCATACCAGCGCCCGCGCACGTCGCCCAAGGTTTTGAACGCAGCGAAGCCGAGCAGTCCGTGCGCCGCCGTGGCACCGAGCGCGACGATCACCTCCGGATTCACCACGTCGATCTGGGCACGGAGATAAGGCAGGCAGTAGCGGAGCTCACTCTCGGTCGGTGGCCGGTTGCCGATCTGCGCTTCGCCGGCCGGGGTGGGTATCTCGGGCCGCCAGTTCATGACGTTTCCGATGTAAATCTCCGTCCGTTTCAACCCCATGGCCTGAATCATTTTGGTGAGCAGTTCCCCCGCTGGACCGACAAATGGTTCCCCTTGAAGCTCCTCTTCCGCTCCCGGCGCCTCGCCGACGAACATGATCTTGGCCTCGACGCTGCCAGCGCCGAGCACGACTTTCTTGCCGGGGCGCACGTGCGCCTTGCACGTGGCATCGTTGCGCACGAGTTCCAGCAGCATATTCCAACGCGTCTGCTTGTCACCCGGCGGCAGGCTCACGATCGGCGGTGGCGGGAGCACTTCACCCGCGGGTTTCGGCGCGGGCTTCGGAGTGTAAACCGGCACCGGTGGCTCGTAGGGCTTGAGCGGAACGGCTGCCGCGCGCGCTTCCAAGACCGAGGCGGCCGGCTCCGGCATGTCTCGTGGTGCAGCCGCAGCTCCTTCGCGGGCGCGGGCTTGCACGATGCGGCGGAGCATCGCGACACTCTCGTCCGACACCGCCACCGTCTTCACCCCGGCCGTTTTCAGGCGACGGAGCTCGTCGGTCAATGCATGGAGGGCGGTGCGCATGGCAGCAGATTACGGGGAGCGATGCGCCAGCAGCTTCTCGACATACTTGCCGAGCAGGTCGAATTCCAAGTTGACGCTCTCGCCCGCGCGTCGCCCGCGCAGATTCGTCACCGCAATCGTCGTCGGAATCAGCCACACTGCCAGGCTGTCGCCCGCGACTTCCGCGACCGTCAAAGAAATGCCGTCGATCGCAATGCTCCCCTTGTGGATCACGTATCGCCCGCTTCCGGCCGGCCCACGCACCCGCAGAAAATAGTCATTGCCGCGTTGCTCGAAGACCTCGACCACCCCCAGCCCGTCGATGTGGCCCGAGACAAAGTGGCCGCCGACCTTTCCGTCGAAGCGCAGGCTCCGTTCCAGATTAACCGGAGTCTCGGGCGCGAGCGCGGAAAAATTAGTCAGACGGCGCGTCTCCTCCAGTACATCAAAATAAAAATGTCCCGCGTCGAAATGCGTCACGGTGAGGCAGCAACCATTCACCGCAATACTGTCGCCCAAAGCGACGCCCGCGAGGGTCGCGCCCGCGGCGATCTGCAGCCGCCAGGACGCGGCTCCCTGCGCAAATGAGATGACGCGGCCAGCTTCTTCGACAATGCCCGTGAACATGGGAATGATTATTTGAGTTTGATCCGGAGCACGGCGGTCTCGCCACTGCGGCTCACGAGGAGCACGAACTCGGCGCGCGCCTGATCGGTTTCGATTTCCGCCAGCTTCGCCGCAACCACGGTAAAACTCGTCGCTTCGGCACCGTCGATTTCCTTAATCCAGTCCTCCTGTCGCAGTCCGGCGATGGCCGCGGGGCTGCTGGGTTTGACGAAATGGGCAACGACGCCCGCGGGTTCCGCTGCCTTCACCCGGCGCTCAATCGCATCGCCATAAACAAACTCCCGCGCGGTGAAACCGAGCCGGTCGTAATATTTCCGGTCAGCCTCACGCAGCAGCTTGGGTTCCTCACCGAGCACGGCCTTGAGCTCGATCCGGGCGCTGCCACGGAGCACCGTCAGGGCAAACGTATCGCCCGGGACACGACGGTCGATCTCGCGCTCGAGCCACGTGACCACCACGCGCTCGGGCTTGAGCGACGGGAGCGGCTTGCCGTCCAGCGCGAGGATGATGTCGCGATCCTTGAGTCCGGCCTTCTCCGCCGGACTGCCCTCGAGCACTTCGCTGACCACGGCACCGGACTGCGCTTCGAGTTTCAAAAACTTCGCCACGTCCCGGTCCATCGGCTCGAGGCCGTAAGCGCCGAGCCACGCGAGGGGACGCCCGGAGACGTGCTTCGGAATGCGGCCGAGGTGGGGCAGAATCTCCTCCGCGAGCATAAACGCACTGCTCTCCTCGACGTTGACCAACAGCACGGGGTCGCCGCGGATCCGTCGCGAAAACTGCAGAAAACTTTGGCCGAACGACGTCGCGGCAATCCCGATGAGCGCACCGTCGCGGTTGAACACCGGCAGCCCGGGACCGGCCACTTCATGCTGTGCGATCGCCGTGCGTTGCGGCAGCGACTGGATCAGGGCGACGTGGCTCTGCATGATATAAGGCGCAAAATCTTCGTCTTTGTCCCGCAGACCGATGCCCCAGACGAATTCCGCCAGCGCAGGCACCGGCGCTGCACCCTGCGCGGTGAAGACCGTGACCGGGATCAGCTTCGCACGCGTCGTCTCGTCCGCGCGGACGAAGTGCCAGCCACTGAACGCGTCCTGACCGAGGTATTCGGCCGGCGAGCTCGCGGCGTCGCCGGGCAGATACACCTTGAAATCTTTCAACTGCCAAGTGGCCGCACGCGGATCGATCGCACCCGATGGAATAATGATCGTACCGCGGTTATCGATGACCGTACCCATCGAAATCGTCGGACGGCGCTCGGTCTCCGTCTCCGTGACATATTCAACGGAGACGACGCTCTTGACGCGTTCGGCCCACAGCGCGGGCAAATCGACGGCGGCGTGCAGCGCGGCGGGCGCAAGCAGGAATGCGGTAAAAAACAACAGGCGGAACGTCATGGTTTCAAAATGTAAAGTGAGACGCGGCGGTTGCGCTGCACCTCGAAGAGCATCGGCTCGGGCTTGGTCTCATAGGCGGCTTGCGCAGCCTTGATCACGTCCAAGGTCAGGACGAGTTGGTCGTTGATTTTGGTGATGATATCTCCGCGCGAGACACCGGCGGCGGCGGCCGGAAAGCCGGGCTGCACCCCGATGACGATCACACCGCAGGCGTCGTCGAGTTGGTTTTCACGGGCATACGCCCGGGAAACTTTACGCACACTGAGGCCCCATTTTTCGAGCGCCCATTCCTCGCCCACACGGCTCTCGAGCTTCTCGGTCACCACCGCGTAGTCCCGGGTCTCGGTGCCGCGCTTCACCGTGAGTTTGAGCGACGCGCCGACCGGTTGGTTAGCGATCAGGTTTTGGATCGGCGGAAGCTGCTCCGGGAAACGTCCGTCGATGCTGGCGCCGTTCAGCGTGAGTAAAATGTCGCCGCTGCGCAGCCCGGCCTTGGCCGCCGGTGAACCCGGCTCGACGCTGTTGATCAACATACCCGTGTTGAGCGCGAGCGAATAGAAATTCTCCAAGTCCTGCAGTTCCTTCGGCACAATCCCGATATAACTCCGGGTGATTCCGCCGCCCTCGCGCAACATTCCGGCCACCACACGCTGCGCCGTGCTCGCGGGAATGGCGAATCCGAGATTGTTCGCACCCAGGTAGGTGCGGGACGAAATCCCGATGACCTTCCCATCATTGGTGACGAGCGGGCCGCCCGAGTTGCCCGGATTGATGGCGGCGTCAGTCTGCAACCACGTGTTGAACGCACCCGTCTCATAACCGTTCACGCCGCGCGTGTCCTCAAAATAGCGGTTGTTATTTGAAATGATGCCACGGGTGACGGTGCGCGTGAGCCCGTGGGGTGTGCCGACGGCGAACACTTCCTGACCGGGGTAGAGTTTCCCACTCTCACCGAGGTCGGCATGAGAAAACTTCAGGCTGCGGCGCTTCACTTCGACCAAATCGATACGCAGGAGCGCGAGGTCGGTCCAATGATCCCAACCGACGAGTTTCGCGCTGACGCGCTCGAGGTTGGCAAGAGTGACGTTGATTTCAACCGCCTGGGGACTGACCACATGAGCATTCGTGAGCACGAGACCGTCCGCCGAAAGAATCACCCCCGAGCCAATCCCGCCGGTGAATCGTTTAGTACCCGCTTCAAAGGCAACCTCCCGCACATCAATCTTTACGACGGATTCGAGGAGTTGCTTAAACCCGCGCTTCATGTCCGCACGCGCTGGCAAGACGAAGGAGGAAGCAAAGAAAACGATGAGGACGAGCGCGGAGATTGACCGAGTGACGAAAGATTTCACAGTGACTGATTTTCTACGATGGCTACCAAGTGCATTGACTACAATTTCCATGAGATCGAGCCGCACTGGCAATCTTTCTGGGAGCAAAATCGCTCGTTCCGAGCGGACAACGCTTCGTCGAAGCCGAAATACTACGTGCTCGACATGTTCCCCTATCCCTCTGGTGCGGGGCTGCATATTGGTCATCCCGAGGGCTACACGGCGACCGACATCATCGCGCGTTACAAGCGTGCCAAAGGGTTCAACGTGCTCCACCCGATGGGCTGGGATGCGTTCGGCCTACCTGCTGAACAGCACGCGGTAAAAACGGGCACCCACCCGGCAACGAACACCGCAGCCAACATCGTCAACTTCAAGCGCCAGACCAAAGCCCTCGGCTTTTCGTATGACTGGGAGCGCGAACTCGCGACGACGGACTCCCAGTATTACCGCTGGACCCAGTGGATCTTCCTCCAGCTCTTCGCCAAAGGCCTCGCGTACGTCGACGAACGCCCCGTCTGGTGGTGTCCCGAGTTGCGCACCGTGCTCGCCAACGAAGAAGTCATCGACGGCAAGAGCGAGGTCGGCGGGTTTCCCGTGGAGCGTCGCAATCTCCGCCAATGGGTCCTCCGCATCACGGCCTACGCCGAACGCTTGCTCGCCGACCTCAAAGATGTCGACTGGCCCGACTCCACCAAACGGATGCAAGAGGCGTGGATCGGCCGGAGCGAAGGCGCGGAAATCCTGTTCCAGCTGGAGAACACGGCGCTCGGCGCGCTGAAGATTTTCACCACCCGCCCGGACACGCTGTTCGGATGCACCTACATGGTACTCGCCCCGGAGCACCCGCTCACCGACGCACTCACCACGGCGGAACAGAAGGCCGACCTCGCTAGCTACCGGAAAAAATCCGCAGGCAAGAGCGACCTCGAGCGCACCGATCTGGCGAAGGACAAATCGGGCGTGTTCAGCGGTGCTTACGCGATCAATCCCGTGAACGGCCAACGCGTGCCCATCTGGATCGCCGACTATGTGCTCATGGGCTACGGCACCGGAGCGATTATGGCCGTCCCCGCGCATGACGAGCGCGATCACGAATTCGCCATAAAATATGCCCTGCCCATCGTGCAGGTCATCGCCAGCGGCGCGGGCGAGACGCCCCTCCCCTACGTCGGCGACGGCAAACTCATCAACTCACCCGGCTACGACGGCATGGCCTGGCCCGACGCGAAGAAGACGATCACCGCCGAACTCGCCGCGCGCGGTGTGGGCAAGCCCACCGTGAACTACAAACTCCGCGACTGGCTGTTCTCGCGCCAGCGCTACTGGGGCGAGCCGTTTCCCATCGTGTGGGTAAACGAGGCGGACTATGCGACGGCCAAGCGCGCGCCCGGCAACACACTGCCGGAATCACCCGTGACCTTCATCAAGGACGGCGTGGCGCATTTTGCGCTACCGGTGCCGGCGAGTGCCTTACCGCTCCACCTCCCCGAGGTGCAGTCCTACCTGCCGAGCGGCACCGGCGAGAGCCCCCTCGCCAACGTCACCGAGTGGCTTGAGATTTGGTTTAATATTGCCACCGGCGCCGCCGTCCCGGCGACCCAAGTAAGGCCGCTGGGCGAGCAGTGGGTCCACGCGCGGCGGGAGACGAACACGATGCCGCAATGGGCGGGTTCGTGTTGGTATTACCTCCGGTTTACTGACCCCGCCGCCGACCACGCTCTCGCCTCACCGGAGGCGCTCCGTTACTGGGGCGTGCCCGACCTTTACGTCGGCGGTGCCGAGCATGCGGTGTTACACCTCCTGTACGCGCGATTCTGGCACAAAGTATTGTTCGACCTCGGCGTCGTGCCGCAGAGCGAGCCATTCACCAAGCTATTCCACCAAGGCATCATTCTCGGCGAAGACGGCGAAAAAATGTCCAAGAGCCGCGGCAATGTCGTGAGCCCCGACACGATCATCCAATCGCACGGCACGGATACCTTGCGTCTCTATCTGATGTTCCTCGGACCGCTCGACGCCATGAAGCCGTGGAATCCCAACGGGATCGAAGGCGTGCACCGCTTTCTCCAAAAAGTCTGGCGCGAATGCGTCGGCCGCGAGGGCGAGGTCAACACTAAGATCGCGGACACCGTCACCGACTCCACCGAGCTGATTAAATTACTCCATGAGACGATCAAGAAAGTAGGCGATGACATCGAGGGCCTGCGCTTCAACACGGCCATTTCTCAGATGATGATCTTCACGAACGCGCTGCAAAAAGCCCCGCACGTGAGCCGCCGAACCATGCAGACGTTCTTGCAACTGCTCGCGCCGTTCGCTCCCCATCTCAGTGAGGAACTCTGGGGTCGGCTCGGCGGCGCCTCAGGTGCCGCTACCATCATGAATGTGCCGTGGCCGCAGTTCGACGCCGCGACATTGCATTCCAGCGAGGTCAAACTCGTCTTCCAAGTGAACGGCAAACATCGTGGCGACCAGATGGTCGCCGTTGGCCTTTCGGAAGCGGACGCCCTCGCCACGGCTCACGCCCATCCGCGGGTGGCACCCCATCTCGAGGGGAAAACCATCAAACGGATCGTTTATGTGCCCGGGAAAATTCTTAATCTCGTCGTGGAATGAAACGAATATTCCGGCCCGCCGACGGTTCTCCACCTACGTAGATCGTCTTTAACCAATGCCGCTCGTGGGCACGATCGGGCCGCGCTTCATCCGCACGGCCTTTTTCGTGTTCAGACCGCTTGCATTTCCGCCTTCCGCCTTCCGCTTTTCGCCTCCACCTTTTTCCAGTGTCGTCGCCTTTAACCTTCCTCCCCACCGCTTTTGACCGCCGTAGACCCGTTGCGCTCATCGCTGGACAGGGCATCTATCCTGTCCTCGTCGCGGCAGCGGCCCGGGCCGCCGGCGTTTCCCTGAAGTTGGTGGCGTTTGACGAGGAAACACGCCCGGACCTCGTGGACTCCTTTGCCCCCGCCGACCGCCGCACCCTGCTCGTCGGTCAGCTCGGTAAAATGCTCAAATCGCTCCGAGAGTTTGACGCCGGTTACGCGATCATGGCGGGCCAAATCACCCCGCGCCGGCTCTTCAAAGGACTCCACCCCGATCTGAAAGCCGTTCGCATTCTCGCCTCGTTGAAGCGCCGCAACGCAGAAACTATTTTCGGCGCGATTGCCCGGGAGATCGAGGACCTCGGGGTCACGCTCCTCGACGCTCGCTCCTTCCTCGAGGCCCATGTGGCGTCGGCCGGTTGCATGACCGGCAAGTCCTTTCCGATCGAACGCGAGTATCTCGATCACGGTATCCACATCGCCCGCGAAGCCGCTCGCCTCGACATCGGCCAAGGCTGCGTCGTTCGCCAGGGCACGGTCCTCGCGGTCGAGGCTTTCGAAGGCACCGACGAAATGCTCCGGCGCGCCGGCGCGTTCAAGACCGACGACGCCCTCTTCGTCAAAACCGTCAAGGCTAGGCAAGATTGGCGCTTCGACGTCCCGTGCTTCGGGACGCGCACGCTCGAGACCATGCGCGACGCCCACCTCAACGCGGCCGCCTTGGAGGCCGGCAAGGTTCTCATGTTGGACAAGCCCGCCGTGCTCACGCAGGCCCGCGCTTGGGGCATCAGTCTCTTTGGCTTCGAGTGACGGCCTGCGCGGGTCTTTCCGCTCAACGTGTTCGCCTGCTTGCACTCCGCTCGACGGACCGCACATTTCCCCTCTATGAAAAACGACGTAGTCGCCGCTACCATCAAAGGCGTCATGCCGACCGCCAACGGCTGCGCCGTGTTCCTCGGCGACGACGCCAAGACGTTTGTCATCTATGTCGACCACTCCGTCGGCAACGCGATCCAAATGACCCTCAACGGCGTCAAGAAAGACCGCCCACTCACCCACGACCTCATCGGCAGCGTCCTGTTGGGCCTCGGCGCCAGTCTCGAGCACATCGTCATCAACGACGCCCGCGAAGGCACCTTCTTTGCCCGGATTTTGCTCAAGATGGAAAATGAGCTCGGTAAAAAAATCATCGAACTCGATGCCCGCCCCAGCGACTCGATCGTTCTCGCTCTGCAACAAAAACGCCCCATTTACGTCGCTCGCGCCGTCTTTGACTCCGTCGAGGACATGACGGAAATCCTCGAGCGCGTCTTGAAACAGCAAGCCGAAGAAGGCGAATCGTCCGCCGACGATAAGTGAGCACGCCCCTCCCCGCCCCGCTGACCGTCGGTCAGCCCCTCACCGCGCTGGCCCCGATGCAGGACGTGACGGACCTCGCGTTCATGGGCGTCATCGCCCACTACGGCGCTCCAGACTATTTTTTCACCGAGTTCTTCCGCGTCCATGCGCAATCGCGTCCAGAGAAACACATCCTCCGCTCCATCGACGAGAACGCCACTGGCCGGCCCGTGTTCGCGCAATTGATCGGCGAGGATCTCGGGCACCTCGCTCGGACCGCCGAGGAACTCCTCCGCCACAATGTCGCGGGGATCGATCTCAATCTCGGTTGCCCCGCGCCCAAGGTTTACAAGAAAAACGTCGGCGGCGGTCTCTTGCGCGACCCGGAGCGCATCGGAGAAATCCTCGCCACGCTTCGCGCCATCGTCCCCGGTCTTTTCACCGTCAAGATGCGCATCGGATTCGATGATACGACGCCATTCGACCGCGTCCTCGAACTCGTCAATGAACACCGCGTCGACCTCTTGAGCGTCCATGGCCGCACGGTGAAAGAAATGTATCGCAGTGAGGTCCACTACGATTCGATCGCCCATGCCGTCGGCCGCGTCCGCTGTCCGGTCTTGGCCAACGGCAACATTACCTCTGCCCGCCAAGCGACCACCGTGCTCACCGACACCCGTGCGGCCGGCGTGATGATCGGCCGCCACGCCATCCGCAACCCTTGGATCTTTCGCCAATGCCGCGAGCTATTCAGCGGCCAACCCGTCTCACGGCTCACTCTCGCTGATGTGCATGACTACATCCAGCGCCTCTACCACGCGACCCTTTCGCCCGGCCTGCCAGAACGGGATCACGTCAACAAGATGAAGAAATATCTGAACTTCGTCGGACAAGGCGTGGACCCGAGCGGCGCGTTTCTCTATGATATGCGCCGAGCCGAATCTGAACGCGGGCTCTTCAGCATCTGCGACCGCCATCTGCTCACCGACCCCTCCCATACTTTTTCGCTCGAACCCTACCCCGGGGTAATCGCCCGCCCTAACTGCGAGACGCCCGACGGTACGGCCGACGGTTGCTCGCTCGCAACCATCACCGCTTGAGCGCCCGCGCTCCGGCGCATTCGTGCCGAGCGAGTCGGCGGCCGCTCACTCCAGTCCGAGCGCCTTGCGCCCCGACGGAGAGATCATCTGCGGCGTCCATTGCGGGTCCCACACAATGTGCACCTTGGCGCTAGCCACCGTGGGTAAGTGCGCGATTTTCTCACGCGCATCTTCGGCGATCACGGGGCCCATCCCGCAACCGGGCGCAGTCAGCGTCATCTTCACTTCGACCACGTGTCCACCCGCAGCATTTTTCTCGATGGCCAAATCGTAAACCAATCCGAGGTCCACAATGTTAACGGGAATCTCCGGATCAAAACACGTCTTGAGCGCCGCCCACACCATCTGCTCAGAAAAATCCCCGGCCGCCGGCTCGGTCTCACTCGGCGCGACGGGCACATACCCGCCAATCGCGGCAACGTTTTCCTTGGCGATGCGGAACAATCCGCGGTCCGTGCGCACGGTCACGTTTCCTCCCAGAGTCTGCGTAATGTAAACCTCGGTACCCGCCACTAGCGTCAGCACGTCGCCGGCGGGAATCGCCGTCGCCGCGCAATCTTGGATCAATGTATGGGTCATAGGATGAGGGCTCAGCGGAGCGAAAGATTGAGCGGCAGGCGGGCGTAGACGCCCTGAGGATCATTAAACGTTCGGAGCACGCTGACTTCCCGCTCGATCCGCTCCGCGAGCTTTACCGCCAAGCCTGGAGTACGGACGTTGTGGGGTGCGATTTTCTCGATCAGCTCGTGCACAACCTCGAACAACTCCTTCGGATGGGGATACTCCACGATCCGATAATTCGGCCCCAGCTTCGCCTGCGCGACCGCATACGCGATGGCCGCGTCCAGTCCGCCGAGTTCGTCCACGAGTTCGAGATTCTTCGCTTCCACGCCCGACCAAACCCGGCCCTGCGCAATTTCCTCCACGACCTCTCGCTTGATTTTCCGCGCCTCCGCGACCTTGCCGATAAACTCCCCGTAAATCCAGTCCACCATCCGCTGAAAAACGGCGAGTTCTTCCTCGCTCTTGGGGCGCGTGATGCTGATGACGTCGGCAAACTTCCCTGTCTTCACGGTATCAAAAGTCAGGCCGAAATCACCGGATAGTTTTTTCACGTTAAACTGCACCCCGAAAACGCCAATCGATCCCGTGATCGTGGTCGGCTCAGCGAAAATCCGGTCTCCATAGGCCGCGATCCAATAGCCTCCCGAAGCCGCGTAGCTGCCCATCGAGACCACCACGGGTTTCACTTTCTTCATCAGGCGAATTTCGCGCTGGATGGTTTCCGACGCTGACGCGCTGCCACCCGGGCTGTTCACCCGCAACACCACGGCCTTCACGCCGTCATCCAACCGCAGCTTGCGCAGCTCGCGGGAAAAACGCGTTCCGCCGACTTCGTCGGCATCGCCCTCACCGTCCACGATTTCCCCCTCAGCGTAAACGACCGCCACGCGGCCTTTACCCGCCCCACTCACCGCCGCCTCCAATGCCTTCGCCGGCACATCCGCGATGTCCTTCGACAGTCGCGCATAATCCGCCAAACCAATTTGCTTAAACGGCTGCTTCGACCCGGCGCGCCCCGTCTTGGCTTTGAGCTCGTCATAGACCTCATCGCGATACGCGATCCGGTCCACCAGCTGGCCGTCCTTCGCCTGTTCGGGACGGATGAATCCCTCGCGATCAACGATCGCCTGAAGCTGCGCTGCGGTGGTTCCCCGGCTGGGCGCGATGTCGGCCAAAAGACCGTCCCAAATATCGTTGAGCAGTTTTTGAATCTGATCGCGATTCTCCGCGCTCATACTCGTGCGCGTGAACGGCTCGACCGCCGACTTGTATTTACCGACGCGCGTCACTTGCACGCCCACGCCGTATTTTTCGAACGCCCCTGCATAAAACATCGGCTCGCTCGCCAGCCCGGACATCATGATCACTCCGTAGGGATCGATCGCGACTTCACTCGCCGCCGACGCCAAGTAATAATCCTTCGTCGTCGCCGTGGTGAGATAAGCCATCACCGGTTTCCCCGCCGCCTTCACCGCCGCGATCCCGGCTCGCACTTCGCTGAGGGCCGCATAGCCCGAACCATAGCTCGCCGGACGGAGCCCTCCAGTAATAAAAACGCCCGCAATCCGCTCGTCCTTCGCCGCCGCCCGCAACGCTCGCGTCACCGTGCGGAGTTGCAGGTGCTCGTCCTGGGCGACGCCCAGGGATCCAAAGTCGATCGGCGGTGGGGCATCCGTGATGTTCGTCGAGAGGTCGAACACCACATACGCACCCCGCTCGAGCTCAGGCGCAGCCTTCTCCCCACCGCCCATCGCCGCGATGGCCCCGACAAATCCGATGACGAGTACGAACGCACCGCCCGCGAAAATCAGCAGTGCGACCAGCGCGCCCAGCATCGAAGTGAAGAAATTTTTCATGCGTAGCTGGCACAGTAGTCGCTTTCCTCGCTTCCTCCAGTCGAATCACCATGTCTGCAAACACCGCTCAAGACGGCCGCCCCTGTGCTGATTCTTAACCCGACCGACACACACCGCGCCACGAACGCGTTGCGCGCCGCGGTTGTGCATCTACATTAACCAACTATGAGCGAGCAAAAGGAGAAAGAACTTCTCACCACCAACCGCAAGGCGCTTACGATCAACCTCGACGAGCCCATCTATGGCACGTTCGCCGAAATTGGCGCAGGGCAGGAGGTCGCCCGCATGTTTTTCCAAGCCGGCGCCGCCTCGGGGACCATCGCGAAATCGATTTCCGCTTATGACATGTCGTTCAGCGATGCCATTTACGGCAAGGCCCCCCGCTATGTCTCCCAAGAGCGTCTCGCGCTCATGCTGGACCACGAATACGATCTGCTGCTCGCGCGCCTCGCGGAGCAGCGCGGCGAGCGGACCACTTTTTTTGTTTTCGCCAACACAGTCTCGGCACGAAATTTCACGGGCACTAACGAGGCCCACGGCTGGCTGGGCGTTCGTTTTCAGACCGCGCCCGGTGGCCCGCCCAGCGAGATCATCTTGCACGTGCGCATGTGGGACAAAGAAAATGTTCTGCAACAACAGGCCCTCGGTATTATCGGCGTCAATGCCATCTACGGGGCCTTCTATTACCACGCGGACCCGCACAAGTTCATCGCCTCCCTCCTCGATAATCTCACACCCGCCCGCATCGAGGTGGATATGCTCCGATTCAGCGGCCCCGCCTTCGCGACCGTCGACAATCGCCTCATGTCGCTCGCCCTCGTCCAAAACGGCCTCACCAACGCCGTGATGTTCGGCTCCGGTGGCGAGGTTCTCCAGCCTTCGGAAGTGCTCTATAAAAAGGCCATTCTCGTCGAACGCGGCAGTTTTCGCCCCGTCACCCACGTAAACGTCGACATGCTGAATTGCGCCACCGCCCAGTTCGTCCAAGAGCCCAATGTCAAAGGCAAGGATGTGATCGTCCTCATGGAGATCACCATGAACAACCTCCTCGCCGCCGGCGAACTCGACGCCGCTGATTTCCTGTCCCGCGTCGACCTCCTCGCTGACATTGGCTTCACCGTTCTCATCTCCAATTACTCCGAGTATTACCGCCTGACGTCCTATTTCCGCCGATACACGAAGGAGATGATCGGCGTGGCGATGGGCATCAACAACCTCCTCGAACTGTTTAACGAGAAATACTACGAAAACCTCGAGGGCGGCATTTTGGAATCCTTCGGCCGCCTCTTCCGGAACGCGGTTCGACTTTACATTTATCCGATGCACCAGGAGGCCTACGACAAATACCTGATCACCGGCCAGACGACCCCCATCCACGGTTTCGTCGCCCACCACGCCTTCGCCTCGAGCGTGCTCATCACCGCAAAAAACGTCCACATCACCGACCACCTGCGCAACCTCTACGATCACCTGCTCGAGAATCACTACATCGAATGCATCGTCGGCTTCGAACGCGATAGTTTGCATATTTTTTCTCGCGATGTCCTGCGCCGGATCAAGGAAGGCGATCCAACTTGGGAGGACATGGTCCCGGGCGCCGTCGTTGCCGCGATCAAGAAACGCGGTCTCTTTGGTTACACCTTGCCCCCCGCGGTCACGTAGGCGGACTCCCCTCCTGCTTGGTCCGCACCGCCCTTTTCCGTCATCACGGCACGTCTCGTGCGGTAGCCTAGCGCCGCAACCCCTGATCAAGATTTCGTCACTCGCTTCAGTAATTTCTCCGTGTCTTTCGGCGATTCCGTGCGCAATTTCCCCGCTTCAACCTCCATGCGCTTCCATAAATACCACGCCCTCGGCAACGACTACATCGTCCTCGACCCGCGCGATTTTCCCGCGTGGTCACCCGCGCCCACCGTCGAGCAGATCCGCGTCGTCTGCCATCGCAATTTCGGCGTCGGCTCCGACGGCATCCTCTGGGGCCCGCTCCCTTCCCAACAGAGCGAGTTTGGTCTGCGCATCTTTAACCCCGACGGCTCCGAGGCCGAAAAATCCGGCAACGGTCTCCGCATCTTCTCGCGCTTCCTGTGGGACCAACAGCTCGTCAAACATCCGAACTTTTCAGTCGAGACGCCCGGCGGTCACGTCCAGGTCGCCATCAAGGACGGCGGCCAACTCCTGACCATCGCGATGGGCTCGGTGAGTTTTGACAGCGCGAAAATCCCCGTCAGCGGTGCGCCTCGGGAAGTGCTCAACGAGAAAATCACCATTCTCGACCGCGAGTTCACTTATAATGCCGCCACCATCGGCAACCCGCACTGCGTGATTCCGCTCCCGGAGATTTCACCCGAACTCGCGCACAAATACGGCCCGCACTTCGAGACGCACCCAAATTTCCCGCGCAAGACCAACGTCCAATTCCTCCGCGTGCTCGACCGCGCCAATATCCAAATTGAAATCTGGGAGCGCGGCGCCGGCTACACGCTCGCGTCGGGCAGCAGCAGCAGCGCCTCTGCCGCCGTCGCCCACCGCCTCGGCCTCGTCGATCGCAGCGTGACCGTCCACATGCCCGGCGGACAAATCGGTATCGAGATCGGCGACAACTTTTCGATCAGCATGACCGGCACTGTAAACAAGGTCGCCGAGGGCACGATGCACCCGGAGCTGTTTGCAGTGAGGGTGTAAACGAGCGGCTCACGCCGGCCGTTTCGTAGGCCACAGTCATCGGCAATTCCGGTTTCATCCATCCCGCCTCGCGCGTTCTCGGCACGATGGCAGGCCGGGAGGGACCTCGAGGGCCGCGCGCCATCCGAGAAATTCGGTCCATCTCAAAGCGTTTTGGTTCTGGTATCTCTTCAACGCTCCTCCTATCGCCTTTCGAGATCCCCCCTCCGCCGCCGCACGTCTCGGCAT